>VFQR01000065.1_pt1 | contig 261257 bp, 243 predicted proteins | sample 3512321 | NCBI WGS metagenome assembly VFQR01 (sample SAMN10412374, study PRJNA504923) | tailings metagenome | isolation source: Relicate 3 Philex TSF1 revegetated site | place: Philippines: Tuba, Benguet | collected 2017-08-29 | reverse complement strand
TCCACCCCGAGGTGGTCCACACCCCGTTCGGCACCGACCTGCTCAAGTGGTTCCTCTTCGAGGCCTGCGACTGCTCGCCCACCTGGACCGCCACCCACGTCATCGAGGAGCAGGTCGAGCGCGTCCGCGCCATGGTCGGCGACGCCCGCGCCATCTGCGCCCTCTCGGGCGGCGTCGACAGCGCGGTAGCCGCGCTCATCGTCCACCGGGCGATCGGCGACCGGCTCACCTGCGTCTTCGTGGACCACGGCCTCATGCGCCTCAACGAGGGCGAGCAGGTGGAGAGCGCCTTCGGCCACCACTTCGGCGTCCCGCTCGTGCACGTCAAGGCGCAGGAGCACTTCCTCTCCCAGCTCGCCGGCGTCACCGAGCCGGAGCAGAAGCGGAAGGTCATCGGCCGGGAGTTCATCCGCATCTTCGAGCGCGAGGCCGAGAAGCTGCGCGACGCGAAGTTCCTCGTGCAGGGGACGCTCTACTCCGACGTCATCGAGTCGGGCTCCCGCGACGCGGCCAAGATCAAGAGCCACCACAACGTGGGCGGGCTCCCCGAGGACATGGCCGTCGAGCTCATCGAGCCGCTGCGCCAGCTCTTCAAGGACGAGGTGCGCGTCGTCGGCGAGGAGCTCGGGCTCCCCGAGAACATGGTGTGGCGCCAGCCGTTCCCCGGCCCGGGCCTCGCCATCCGCATCATCGGCGAGGTCACCCAGGAGCGGCTCGACATCCTCCGCCAGGCCGACTTCGTGCTGCAGGAGGAGGTCCGCCGCGCGGGCCTCTACCGCGACCTCTGGCAGTCGTTCGCGGTGCTCCCCGCGGTCAAGAGCGTCGGGGTGCAGGGCGACGAGCGCACCTACGCGTATCCCATCGTCATCCGCGCCGTCACCAGCGACGACGCGATGACCGCCGACTGGGCGCGCCTGCCCTACGACCTCCTGGAGCGCATCTCCAGCCGCATCATCAACGAGGTCGAGGGGGTCAACCGGGTGGCCCTCGACCTCACCAGCAAGCCGCCGGGCACGATCGAGTGGGAGTGACCCCCGGCGGCCGCGCCGCCGGGAGCCACCAGACCACTCAGACCTTCGCGGGCGGCCAGGCCTCCTCGGGCCGTGCCGACACCTGCCCGGCGACCAGGATCCGCTGGCGCCCGGGGTCGTTCGCCTCGTAGGGTCGCACGGCGGGGGCCCGCCAGACCTCGTACGACCGGCAGGCGGCGTCCGGGTCGTCCGGGTTCATGAGCATCGCCTGCGCGAGCGCGTGAGCGTCGCCCAGCCCGATGCCCGACGAGATGCCGGTCTCGGGGCCGAAGAAGTGCGCGGCGTCGCCGATGATGACCACGCCCGGCGTCCACCACTGCGGGCAGCGCAGCAGCTCCGGCTCGGAGTAGCGGATCTGGTCCGTGGACGTGACGCCCGCGATGGCCGTCGCGGCCGCCGGCAGCATCCGCGACCACATCTCCTTGATGGCCTCGACGCCCGGCTCGTCGACGGCGGCCTCGCGGCCGACGCGCTCGGACGAGCGCCAGCCCGCCGAGCCCTCGAACCAGGACAGCATCCCGATGTGCCCGCCGTCGGACTGGTACGCCATCGCGAAGGACGTCTCCGCCGGGATCGGGCTCATGAAGGCCAGCTCGGCCTCGGGCAGCGCGTCGAACTCGGCCTCCAGTCCGGCCATGGACCGGGTGGGGGAGCGCATGCCGTCGCACGCGATGACGAGGTCGGCCTCGAACTCGGTGGGGCCGTCGGGGCCGTCGGCGATCACGCCCACGACGCGGCCGTCGGCGCCGGCGCGGACGAGCTCGGTCACGGTGTGCTCGTTCGTGATCGGCAGGTCCCGCTGGAGCGCCTCGATGAGCGCGCCGAAGCGCACCGCCACGGCGACGGGCGGCTGGTCCGGGCGCGGGGCGATCGGCCGTCCCGCGGCCTTCACCTCGTCGTAGACCCCGACCTCCTCCAGCGGCTCGTAGCCCTGGAAGCCGAGCATGTAGCCACGCGGGATGTAGTGGCCGGCAGGGGCGCGCTCGAGCACGGTGGGCTCGAACCCGCGCCGCCGGAGCAGGTGCGCGAGGGTCATCCCGACCATCCCCCCGCCGACGATCACGGTCTTCATCATGGACCGATCCTAACCGGTTGGGGCGGGCCCGAGCCCGCCCCGACCGGCCCGCCCGTCACACCGGGGACGCGGCGGCGACGCCCGCCCCGAGCAGGGCCTCCACCTCCTCCCACTCCACGGCCGTCTGGCGCCCCGCGTCGAACTGCGCGTTCAGGGCCTCGTGTACCCGGCGCAGCTCCGGGTCGTCCTTCGCGAGGTCCCGGCCGGTGTGCTGGCGGATGAGGAAGACGAGGCCGGCGACGCCGGAGTCCTTCGTCAGGCTCACCTCCAGGGGCCGGCCGATGAGGCCCGGGACGTCGAAGGGCGCGTACATCCACCAGAACTTGTTCAGCCCGTCGGCGTGGATGCCGGCGCGGGTGCGGTGGGCGTCCCTCCCGTACAGCGGGTAGGTCGGCGGCACCGGGCGGCCCAGCTCGGCGTAGAGGTCCGCCAGGTCGTTGAGGGCGTGGAAGTCCGGGGCGGGGCCGCTCATGAGGCCCATGCCGATCGCGTGGAGCACGACGGCCTCGATCGGCGCGTTTCCCGTGCGCTCCCCGGTGGCGAGCAGCGTGCCGTTCACCACGCTGCAGCCCGCGAGGATCGCGGCGAGGCAGTTCGCCACGACGAGGTGGGTGTCGTTGTGGGGGTGGAACTCCAGGTCCTGCGAGGAGACCCCCAGCTCGCGCAGCCGGCGGATCCACCGCGGCACCGAGCGGGGCGCGGCGACGCCCTCCAGGGGCAGCCCCAGGCCCATCGTGTCGCAGACCCGGAACTTCGGCCGCAGCTCCGGGCCGTAGGGCGCGGCGACCGCGATGGCCGCCTCCGCGAAGGGGAGCACGAACTCCTCGGGCGCCCGGGTCGCGTCCTCCAGGTGCAGCCGCGGGCGCAGCCCGGCGTCGAGCACTGCGCGCACCGCGTCGAGGTAGGTCCCCGCGGCCTGGCGGCGCCCGCCGGGGGTGAACTTGTGGAACGTGTGGTAGTCGCTGGCCGAGGCCAGCATCCCGGTCTCGCGGACGCCCAGGTCGCCCACGAGCTCGGCGTCGCGGCGGCTCGCGCGGATCCAGGTCGTGGGCTCGACCGGCGCGCCGCCGCCGTGGCGCTCAAGCGCGTACTCCAGCACCCGGCGGTCGGCGGGGCGGTACACGAAGAACTCGGCCTGGCGGATCGCGCCGCTCTCGCCGGTGAAGGCGCACATGAGGTCGTAGATGCGCTCGCCCGCCTCGACGGTCAGGGGCAGGCCGCCCTGCTGGCCGTCGCGGTGGGTCGTCTCGGTGGTCCAGGCCTGGGGCGGGGCGGTCGCCGGCGGGCCGCCGGTCCACTCCCAGGTGGGGAATCCGTCGCGGGGGAAGGCGCCCGGGAAGAGCTCGGGGGCCTCGGGGTCGGTGATCGTCTCGATATCCATGAGGGGGACGGTAGGAGCGCCCGCCGGGTGCCGTCAATATTGATCGCTATGATCAACGCATGACCGACGACGGCACCGTCTCCGCCGCCGAGGCGGCCGGCCTGCTCGGGGTGTCGCGGGCGACGCTCTACGCCTACGTCTCCCGGGGCCTCGTCGCCTCCGAGCCGGGGCCCGGCCCGAGCCGCGCCCGCCGGTACCCGCGGGAGGCCCTGGAGGCCTTCCGCGACCGGCGCGAGCGCTCGCGCGACCGGGGGCTCGCGGCCCACGGCGCCCTCCACTGGGGGCTGCCGGTGCTCGACTCGTCCCTCACCCTGATCGCGGACGGCCGCTGCCACTACCGCGGCCGCGAGGTGGTGGCGCTCTCGCGAGAGGAGCCGTTCGAACGCGTCGCGGCCCTCCTGTGGACCGGCGACCCGGCCGCGGCCGACGACCTCTTCGCCGCGCTGCCGCCCTCCGCCGGCGCGCCGGGCGGCCCCGCGCCCACGGCGCTCGCCGCCCACCTCGCCGCGGCGGCCGCCGACTCGGTCGTGAGCCCGTCCTCCGGCGACACCGCGCTGCTGCGCGGCGCGGTGCGCGTGGTGGCCGGAGCCTTCGCGGCGGCGGGCGCCGTGGGGGATGGGCCGCTCGCCACGCGCCTCGCGCGCGGCTGGGGGGTGCCGGACGCGGCGGCCGACATCGACGCGGCGCTCGTCCTCTGCGCCGACCACGAGCTCAACGTCTCGTCGTTCACGGCCCGCTGCGTGGCGTCGGCCGACTCCTCGCTGGAGGACGTGGTGCTCGCGGCCCTCTGCGCCCTGCGCGGGCGCCGCCACGGCGGGCTCACGGCCCGGGTGGAGTCGATGGCCGCCGACGCCGAGCGCGACGGCGCGGCCGCGGCCGCCGCCCGGTGGCGGGGCGGCGACGGGGCGCTGCCGGGGTTCGGGCACCCGCTCTACCCGGACGGCGACCCCCGCGGCGCCGAGCTGCTGCGCCGGGCGGGGCTGCCCGAGGACGACCCCGTGACGTCACTCGTGGCCATCGCCCACGACCAGTTGGGCCAGGAGCCGACGCTCGACCTGGGCCTCGCCGCGCTCGCCCGGGGGCACGGGATGCCCCCGGGCGCGGCGTTCCACCTGTTCGCGCTGGGCCGCTGCGCCGGGTGGGTGGCCCACGCCCTCGAGACCGTGGACGACGACCGGCTCATACGTCCACGGTCCCGCTACGTGGGCCCGCCCCCCGGCGGCTGAGCCTCAGCCGATGATCCGCCCGTCGGCGCCGAGGCGGGCCTCCCTGAGCGAGCCGTCCGGGTGCTTGTGGACCACACGCAGCACGATGTCCGCCGGCCGCGCCGGGAAGTTGAGGCGGGTGAAGAGCGTGGTGAGCGTCACGAGGGTGCCCGGCCGGGCGTTCTGCACCACCGGCGCCGTGAACTTCTTCGGCAGCTTCCGCAGGCCCGCGGGCGTGCGGATGGTGCTGCCGGGGCGCAGCGTGAGCCGCTTGCCGGTCTTCCGGTTGAGGTAGATGAAGGTGTAGCGGCCGGTGTCCTTCAGGCTCAGCTTCTGCACGACCTTGCCGTTCGGCGGCTTCGTGACCGTCGCCCTGCCGACGCCGCGCAGCGGGCAGCCGGTGCCACCGAAGCGCTCCTTCGGGTCGCACGGCTTGGACACCGCGCCGGCGGGCTTCGGCGCCGCGACGGGCGCTGCCGGGAGGGCCGGGGCCGGGACGACGGGCGGCGGCGGCGGCACCGGGTCCGCGCCGAGGGCGCGCCCGATCCGGTGGCCGCCGACCTCGGTGAACCACAGGTTGCCGTCGGACCCGGTCACGATGCCGGCCGGCTTGCCGCCCGCCGTGATGCCCGCGGAGAATTCGGTGATGACGCCGGCGGGCGTGATCCGCCCCAGGCCGTCGCGGCCCGGCCGGGTGAACCAGACGTTGCCGTCGGGGCCCCGGGTGATGGCGGTCGGTCCGCTGCCGGGCGTGAGCCCGGCGCTGAACTCGGTGATGACGCCGGAGGTGGTGATCCGGCCGATGCGGTTGCCGGTCTGCTCGGTGAACCACAGGTTGCCGTCGGCGCCGGCCACGATGAAGTTGGGGCTGCCGCCGGCCGGCAGCGGGAACTCGTCGATGACCCCGGCGGGGGTGATGCGGCCGATCTTGTTGCCGGAGTACTCGGTGAACCACATGTTGCCGTCGGGGCCGAGCGTGATGCCGGTGGGCGCGCTCCCGCCGGGGAGGGGGAACTGGGTGATCGTCCCTGCCGGCGTGACGTGCCCGATGCGGTGGCCGTAGAGCTGGGTGAACCACATCCCGCCCGGGCCCGCGGCGATGTCGTACGCGCCGCTGCCGCCGTTCGGCAGGGGGTACTGCACGACGGTGCCGGTACCCGGGTCGATCCGGCTCACCCGGTTGCCGTTGAAGTCGGTGAACCAGAGGCCACCGTCCGCGCCGGCGGCGATCCGGTACGGCGTGGCGTTGGGGCCGATGCCGGTGGTGAACTCGGTCACCGCCCCCTGGGGCGTGATGCGGCCGATGCGGCCCGCCTGCTCCGTGAACCAGAGGTTGCCGTCGGGCCCGGCGGTGATGCCGAGCGGCGCGCTCCCCGCCGTGATGCCCGCGCTGAACTCGGTGACGTCGCCCGCGGCGGCGGACGCCGGCCCGGCGACGGCCAGCAGCATGGTCCCGACGGCGGCACAGGCGAGCGCGAGAAGCCCGCGCGTCACCCTCCCGCCCCGCCGGCCCCCGTTCCCCTCCGTCACGCCGCACCCCCGCCTCGGTTCCGTGGACGACGGGTTCTCACACGCGGGGGGCTGTGGCCACAACGGCGCGTCGGGGGGAAGGTCCCTCCCCCGGCGGTCCAGTTGACGCGACCCCGGGAGGACGGCCCTGCGATGATCCCGGCATGGCCGAGGGCAGGGTCCGCATCGACAAGTGGCTCTGGGCGGCGCGGTTCTACAAGACGCGCTCGCTGGCGACGGAGGCCGTCGCCGGCGGCCGGGTGCACGTGGACGGGCAGCGGGTGAAGCCCGCCCGGGACGTGCGCCTGGGGGAGGAGGTGCGCGTCACGATCGGCGACACGACGATCACCGTCATCGTCCTCGCGCTGGCCGACAAGCGCGGCCCGGCGTCACAGGCGGTGCTGCTCTACGACGAGACCGCCGACAGCCGGGAGCGCCGCGAGCGTGCGCGCGAGCTGCGCCGCATGGCCCCACCGCCGGGCGCGGACATGCGCGGGCGCCCGGGGAAGCGCGACCGGCGGCGCATCGAGGCGCAGCGCGCGGGCGCGCGCCGCAGGGAGCGGGGGGAGCGGCCGGCCCCGCCGGAGGACGACTAGGCGGAGCGGCGGCGGACGGGGCGCTCGGAGATCGAGCGCTCGCTCAGCAGCCCGCCCTCGTCGCGCACGAGCAGGTAGGCGCCGTCGGCCGGGCTCTGCAGGAACTCGAGCAGCTCGTTGACCTTCTCGGCGCCCAGCAGTTCGGCGAGGCGGTGGGCGGCGGCCTCCTCGGCGGCCCATCCGGCGCGCCGGTCGGCACCGGAGCGGCGGTCACCCAGGCGGCGGTCGGCGTCCTCGGCGGTGGCGGGCGCCTCGGCGGACCGGGCGGCGGCTGCACCGAGCGGGCGGCTCGGCGCCCAGATCTTCCGGCTCTGCGTGTGGTGCCAGCAATACGGGCTCCCGCGGAACGGGCTCTGCTGACACCTCTTGCCGTGCGCCGCGATCGCCACGCACCGGCTGACCGAACGAGACTCCATCTCACGCCGCCGTTCTTGTTACCCGGTGTACCATTTGTAACCGTCATCGGCGGCGAAGTCCAGCGTCGAGGGGCCGCCGAACTTGCGAGAGGCACCGGCCTTTCCTAGACTCCGCGGTCGTTCTCGCGGCGCCCCCGTGCGCCGCGTCGTCATGCAGGTGGAGGTACAGGACCGCCCGTGAGCACCGTCAGCGCCAAGCCCGGAACCGTCGATCGCCGTTGGTGGGTGGTCGATGCCGAAGGTCAGAACCTCGGGCGTCTCGCCTCGATCATCGCGGAGACGCTCGCCGGCAAGCGCTCCCCCTGGTACACGCGTCACACCGACACCGGCGATTTCGTCGTCGTGGTGAACGCGGAGAAGATCGCCGTCACCGGTAACAAGCTCCAGGACAAGCGTTACTGGCGCCACTCCGGGTACCCGGGCGGGATCCGCAGCCGCACCCTGGCCGAGCAGCTCGAGCGCCGCCCCGAGGAGGTCCTCCGGATGGCCGTGCGGGGCATGCTCCCGAAGAACAGCCTGGGCCGCGCCCAGCTCACCAAGCTCAAGATCTACGCGGGTCCCGACCACCCGCACGCCGCCCAGCAGCCTGAGCCCCTGCGCCTCACCCGAGTCGCGGAGGTCCCCGCGTGAGCACCGCCGTCTCCACCGAGCGCTACCGGGCCACCGGCAAGCGCAAGAACGCGGTCGCCCGCGTCACCCTGGTCCCCGGCACCGGCACCATCACGTGCAACGGCCGCCCGGTCGACGAGTTCTTCGGCCGTCCCGTGCTCGTGACCCAGGCCCGCATGCCGCTGTCGGCCACGGGCACCGAGGGCCGCTTCGACGTCATCGCGCTCCTGCACGGCGGCGGCGTCTCCGGCCAGGCCGGCGCCCTCCGCCACGGCATCGCGAAGGCACTCACCGTCGCCGACGAGAACCTGCGGCCCGACCTCAAGCGCGAGGGCTTCCTCACCCGGGACGCCCGCATCAAGGAGCGCAAGAAGGCCGGCCTCAAGGGCGCCCGCAAGCGTCCGCAGTTCTCGAAGCGGTAACCGCCCGACGGCCGGATCGTCGTCAACGCCGTCGCGGAGCCTCTTCGGCACCGACGGCGTCCGGGGCGTCGCCAACCGTGAGCTGACCCCGGAGCTCGCGCTCGCGCTCGGCCGCGCCCTCGGGGGGCGGCTGCAGCCCGGCGCGCGCGTGATAATCGGGAGGGACACGCGGCGCAGCGGCCCGATGCTGGAGGGGGCGCTGGCCGCCGGCATCGCGAGCGCCGGCGCCGACGTCGCCCTGCTCGGCGTGCTGCCCACGCCGGCGGTCGCCGAGCTGACCGCGGCCTCCGGCGCCGCGGCGGGCGCCGTCATCAGCGCCTCCCACAACCCGTTCGCCGACAACGGAATCAAGCTCTTCGGGCCGGACGGCTTCAAGCTGGACGACGCCGAGGAGGCCGCCGTCGAGGCATCACTGGACGACGAGGGCGCACGGCCCGAGGGGGTGGCGCTCGGGGCGATCGAGGCCTGGCCGGAGGGGCGCGACGCCTACGTCGCCTCCCTGCACGAGCGCTGCCCGGTCGACCTGTCCGGGCTGCACATCGTGGTCGACTGCGCCCACGGCGCGACCCACGTCACCGCGCCCGAGGTGCTGGCCGAGCGCGGCGCGCGCGTCACGGCCATCGGCGTGGCGCCCGACGGCGTCAACATCAACGACGGCTGCGGCTCCACCCACCTCGACCTCCTGTCGGCCACCGTGGTCGAGGAGGGGGCCGACCTCGGCCTCGCCTTCGACGGCGACGGCGACCGCGCCCTGGCGGTCGACCGCACCGGCGCCGTGGTGGACGGCGACCGGATCCTCGCGATCTGCGCCCTCGCCCTGCGGCGCCGTGGCGTCCTGGCCGGCGACGCCGTCGTGACGACGACCATGACCAACCTCGGCTTCCGCCGCGCGATGGCGTCCGAGGGCGTCGAGGTGCGGTGGACCGACGTGGGCGACCGCTACGTGCTGGAGGAGATGCGCCGGGGCGGGTTCGTCCTGGGCGGCGAGCAGAGCGGCCACCTCATCAACCTCCTCCACGGCCCCTCGGGGGACGGCCTGGCCGCCGCGCTCCACCTCCTCGCGGCTCTGAAGGACTCGGGGCAGGACCTCGCCGAGGCCGCCGCCGTCATGCAGCGGCTGCCGCAGAAACTGGTCAACGTCGTCGCGGAGCGCAAGTCCGAGCTCGCGGGAGCCGATGCGGTGTGGGATGCCGTGCGGGCCTGCGAGGCCGCGCTCGGCGAGGACGGCAGGGTGGTCGTGCGGGCGTCCGGGACCGAGCCCCTGGTGCGGGTGATGGTCGAGGCGCCGACCGAGCAGGAGTGCGAGGAGTGGTGCGCCCGGATCGCCGACGTGGCCCGGGCCGAGCTGGGCGGGTCGCTACCCTGATCCGCGCGGGACGCGGACCCCGATAGAGGAGACCCCGGTATGTGCGGCATCATCGGATACGTCGGCGGCCGCCCGTGCCGCGAGCTGATCCTCCAGGGGCTCGAGCGTCTGGAGTACCGCGGGTACGACTCGGCGGGCTTCGCCCTGCTGGACGGGTCCGACGGCGTCGTGGAGTCGGTCCGCGCGGTCGGCAACCTGTCACAGTTGCGCGCCGCCGCAGGTGACGACGGCGACTCGGTCGCGACCGCCGGCATCGGCCACACCCGCTGGGCGACCCACGGCAAGGTCACCACGGCCAACGCCCACCCGCACACGAGCGCCGACGGCACCGTCATCGTCGCGATGAACGGGATCATCGAGAACTACATGGACCTGCGGCACGAGCTGCAGGAGGCCGGGGTGGTCTTCCGCTCCGAGACCGACACCGAGGTGATCCCGAACCTCATCGCCCGCGCCTACACCGGCGACCTCGCGGCCGCCGTCCGCGAGGTGCTCCCGCGCCTCGGCGGCCACTACGCGTTCGTCGCGGCCCACGTGGACGAGCCGGAGCGCCTCGTGGCCACCCGCCACGAGTGCCCGCTGGTGCTCGGGGTGGGGGACGGGGAGCGGTTCGTGGCCTCGGCGATCCCCGCGTTCCTCTCCGAGACCCGGGACGTCATGCTGATCGAGGACGGCGAGGTCGTGGTCGTGGAGGCCGACGGCCACTCCCTCTGGAGCGGCCAGACCGAGCTGCCGCCGCGGCCCGCGGAGCGCGTGGACTGGGACGAGGACGCCGCCGAGAAGGGCGGCTACGAGACCTTCATGCTCAAGGAGATCCACGAGCAGCCGGCCGCGCTCTGGGACACGATCGGCGACCGCCTGAAGCCCGACGGCTCGGTGGAGCTCGCCGGCCTGGGGCTGGACGACGCCGCGCTGGCCCGCGTGGAGCGCATCCACATCGTGGCCTGCGGGACCTCGTACCACGCCGGTCTCGTCGGCCGGTACCTCATCGAGGACTGGGCACGTGTGCCGGTCCACGTCGAGGTGGCCTCCGAGTACCGGTACCGCACCTGCCTCGCCGGGCCCGGTGACCTCATCATCGGCATCACCCAGAGCGGCGAGACGGCCGACACCCTGGCCGCCATGCGGGTCGCGCGCGAGCGGGGTGCCCACGTGGTCGCCCTCACCAACATCATGGGCTCGCAGGCCACCCGCGACGCGGACGGCGTGCTCTACACGCGCGCCGGCCTCGAGATCGGCGTGGCCGCGACGAAGACGAACACCGCCCAGGTGATGGCCCTCGCGCTCCTGGCGCTCAAGCTGGGGCGCCTCAAGTGGGCGCTCACGGCCGCCGGGGCCCTCGACCTGTCCGACGAGCTGCGTCGGGTCCCGGACGTGGTGGAGGCCTACCTGGCCTCACGGGCCACCGAGGACGTCATCCGGGTGGCCGAGACGTACGCCGACAAGCCGTTCTTCCTCTACCTGGGCCGCCACGTGGGCGTGCCGATCTGCTTCGAGGGCGCGCTCAAGCTGAAGGAGATCTCCTACATCCCCACCGAGGCGTATCCGGCGGGGGAGATGAAGCACGGGCCGATCGCGCTGCTCGAGGAGGGCTCCCCGGTGGTCGTGGTGGCCACCGACGGGCACGTCTTCGACAAGGTCGTGTCCAACATCCAGGAGGTCCGGGCCCGCGGCGCGCGCGTCATCGCCGTCGCGACCGAGGGCAACGAGGAGATCGCCCGCCACGCGGACGACGTGCTCTGGGCGCCGCGCACCCCGCCGCTGCTGAGCGCCATGTCCGCGGTGATCCCCCTGCAAATCTTCGCATACGGCATCGCCCGGGCCCGCGGCCTGAACGTGGACCAGCCGCGCAACCTGGCGAAGACCGTAACCGTCGAGTAGAGCCTTAGACTAAGCCCGGAAGGGGTTCCGGATGGCCGTGATCGGCGTCGGCGTGGACGTGATGGAGATCGAGCGCTTCGCGACGGCCCTCGAACGCCGCCCGAGGCTCGCCGAGCGGTGCTTCACGGAGGCCGAGGCGGCCTACTGCAGCGCCAAGCCCTTCCCCCCGCAGCATTTCGCGGCCCGTTTCGCCGCGAAGGAGGCCGTCGGCAAGGCCCTGGGGATCGGGATGACCCGCTGGCGCGAGGTGGAGGTGATCCGCGGCCGCGGCGCCCCGACGATTGCCCTCCACGGCCGCTACGCGGAGCGCGGCCGCCAGCTCGGTGTGGAGCGGATCCACATCTCCCTGACCCACGGGGAGCAGAGCGCCATCGCCTTCGCCGTCGTGGAGTCCGGGCCGGCCTGACCCCCCGGCTGGTCGGCGGGCGTTAAGGACCGAGCCCGTATGCAGGGTTTTCTGCGTTAAGACTCACTCGGACCTCCGCGGGGGACCCAACCGGCGTGTCCCCCGCGGCGGGGGGGCCCGCGACCCCGGGCTGCCATCTGGGAGGATTGGGGGACGGTGCCGACCGCCCGCTCCTCAGACACGCCGCCGCTTCCCGGGTGCACGCCGCTATTCGCCGCGGCCGCGATGAGGGAGGCGGACCGCCGGGCGGAGGAGGACCACCACATCCCCTCCATCGTCCTCATGGAGAGGGCGGGGCTCGCGGCGGCGCGGGAGATCCTGGCGGCGTACCCCTCCCGGCGGCGGGCCGTGATCGCCGTGGGGAAGGGGAACAACGGCGGCGACGGGATGGTCGTCGCCCGCCACCTGGCCGAGGCCGGGTGGGAGGTCGCGGCCGTCGCGGCGGGCGGGGCCGGGGCCGCTCCGGCGACCCCGGACGCGGCCGTGATGAGCGAGATCGCCGCATCCATCGGGATCGGGATCTCCGCGGCGGACGATCCGGGGGTCCCCTGGGAGGGGGCCGTCCTCGTGGACGCCCTCCTCGGCACCGGCGCGACGGGCGCCCCGCGGGAGCCGGAGGCCGCCCTCATCGCCCGCATGGCGGAGGCGGGCGGGCCGGTGGTGGCGCTCGACGTGCCGTCGGGGGTCGAGGCGGACACCGGGCGCGTGGCGGGGGAGGCCGTCCGGGCATCCCTCACGGTCACCTTCCACGGCGACATGCCGGGCCTGCGGGTCGCCCCGGGCGCGGCCCGGGCGGGCCGCCGGGTGGTGGTCGCCGACATCGGGATCCCCTCGGCGGTCGCCCTGCCCGCGGCGGCCTGGGCCTCGTCGGCCGAGACGCTCGCCGCGGCGCCCCGGAAGGCGGCGGCCTCCGACAAGTACGGCTCCGGGGCGGTCCTCGTCATCGGCGGGTCGCCGGGACTCACCGGCGCCCCCTGCCTCTCCGCCCGCGCCACCCTGCGCGCCGGGGCCGGCCTCGCCGTCGTGGCGGTGCCCGCGGCCGTCCAGCCGGCCGTCGCCGCCCACCTGCTCGAGGTGATGAGCGCCGCGCTGCCGGACGAGGACGGCCACCTCGCCCCCGCGTCCGTCGCGCCGGCGCTGGCCCAGGCGGCCCGGGCGGGCGCGGTCGCGATCGGCCCCGGCCTCGGTCGCGCCGACGCCACCACCGCGGCCGTCCACGAGCTGCTCGCCCGCCTGGAGCTGCCGGTGGTGCTCGACGCCGACGGCCTCTGGCACCTGGGTGCCGACCCGGGCGCCGTGCTCGCGGCGCGCCCCGCGCCCACCGTCATCACCCCCCACGCCGGCGAGGCCGGCCGCCTCCTGGGCCGCGAGCGGACCCGGGTGGAGGGGGACCGCCTCGCCGCCGCCGCAGACCTGGTCGCCCTGACCGGCGCCGTCGTGGTGCTGAAGGGGGCGGGGACCATCGTCGCCGCGCCCGGCGTCGCGCCCATCGTGGACCGGGTCGCCACCCCGGCCCTGGCCACCGCGGGCACGGGGGACGTCCTCACCGGCGTCGTCGCGGCCTTCCTGGCCGCCGGGATGCCGGCCCGCGATGCGGCCGCCGTGGCCGTCGTCGCCCACGGCCGCGCCGGCGCGCTCGCCGGCAACGGGGACGGGACGGTCGCCTCCGACGTCGTCGAGGCCCTCCCGCGCGCCCTGGCCGGGGCTCCCGCGTGAGCGCGGCCCGCCGCGCCGAGGCGCGCATCGACCTCGCCGCCGTCGCCCACAACACCGCCACCCTCGCCCGCGCCTCCGGCGACGCCCGGCTCATGGTGGTGGTGAAGGCGGAGGGCTACGGGCACGGCGCCGTCCCCGTCGCGCAGGCGGCCCTGGCGGCCGGTGCCGACGCCCTCGCCGTCAACACGGCCACAGAGGCCGAGGTCCTGCGCGCCGCGGGGATCGACGCGCCGCTGCTCGTGATGGGCGCGCTCATCGGCGACGAGTGGGGCCGTGCCGCCGCCACCGGGGCCGACGTGACCGTCTGGACACCGGAGGGCGTCGCCCTCGCCGTGGCCGCCGGGTGCCGCCGCGCCCACCTCAAGCTCGACACCGGCATGGGCCGCCTGGGCGCCCGCCCCGAGGACGTCCCGGCCCTCGCGCGCGCCGCGGGTGAGGCCCAGGAGACCGGCGCGCTGGTGGTGGGCGGCATCATGAGCCACTTCGCCACCGCCGACGAGACGGAGGGCGAGAACGCCGGCTTCATGCGCGAGCAGCTCGTCCGCTTCCGCTCGCTGCTGGGCGACCTGCGCGCCCTCTTCCCCGAGGCGGCGGCCCACATCGCCAACTCCGCGGCGACGCTGCGCGACCCCTCCACCCACCTCGACATGGTGCGCTGCGGCATCGCCCTCTACGGCTGCTCGCCCTTCGGCGGGGACCCGGCGGAGCACGACCTGCGGCCGGTCATGACGCTCGCGTCGCACATCGCCTCGGTGAAGACCCTCCGCTCGCGCGAGAGCGCCGGGTACGGCCGCCGCTGGCGGGCCGCGCGCGGGACGCAGGTCGCCGTCGTGCCCGTGGGGTACGCCGACGGCTACGCCCGCTCCCTCTCCGGCCACGCCGAGGTGCTCGTGGGCGGCCGCAGGGTGCCGGTGGTCGGGACGATCTCGATGGACCAGCTCACCGTGGACCTGGGGCCGGAGGGCACCGCGGGCATCGGTGAGGAGGTCGTGCTCATCGGGTCCCAGGGCGGCGAGCGCATCCTGGCCGAGGACGTCGCCGGCTGGCGCGGGACGATCAACTACGAGATCACCTGCGCCGTCGGCCCCCGGGTGCCCCGGATCCACTGGTGAGCGCCGACGCGCTGCGCGCGCTGGTGGTGCCCCTCGCCTCCATCGGCATGCCGGCGTGGGCCGTCGGCGGCTGCGTGCGCGACGCCCTCACCGGCCGCCCGATCAAGGACATCGACGTCGCGGTGGACGGCGACGCGGGAGCCGCGTCGGCCGCGCTCGCCCGCGCGCACGGCGCGCGCCGGTTCCGCCTCTCCCGCGATTTCGGCGCCTGGCGGGTCAACGGGGGAACCCTTCCGGCGGAGGTCGACATCACGCCGCTGCAGGGGACGGGGCTCGACGAGGACCTCGCCCGCCGGGACCTGACGGTCAACGCGCTGGCGGTGGCGGCCGGCGACGACCCTGAGCCGCGGGTCATCGACCGCCACGGGGGCCTCGACGACATCGCGGCGCGCCGCCTTCGCATGGTGCGTCCCGGGGCCTTCGCCTCCGACCCCGCCCGGCTGCTGCGCGTGGCGCGCATCGGCGAGGACCTCGGCTTCACCGTCGAGGCGCGCACGGCCGCCCAGGCGCGCGCGGACGCCGGGAGGATCTGGGAGGCGCCGGGCGAGCGGCTGTCCGAGGAGCTCCGGCGCATCGTGCGCCTGCCGCGCCCCGACCGCGCCTACGAGCGCATGGACGAGCTCGGCGTCCTCGGCGCGATGGTGCCGCAGCTCGAGGAGTCGCGCGGCCTCGACCAGAGCGCCTACCACCACAAGGACGTCCTCGGGCACGTGATCGAGGTGGTGCGGCACGCGGCGGAGGTCTGCCACGACCCCGAGCCGGTCTTCCGCGGCCGTGCCGCCCGGGTGGCGGAGGCCATGGGCGGGCCCCTGGCGGACGACCTCTCGTGCCGCGACGCGCTCATGTTCCCGGCGTTGCTCCACGACATGGCGAAGCCGGCCACCCGCGCCGTGACCCCCGAGGGGCGCGTCACCTTCATGGGGCACGACACCCTCGGCGCCGACATGGCCGACGACCTCATGCGCCGCCTGCGCGCCTCGGCCCGGCTGCGCGAGTTCACGGTGCGCTGCGTGCGCTGGCACCTGCCCCTCGGCTTCATGGTCCACCGCACGCCGCTCTCCCTGCGCGACATCGACCGCTACCTGCGGCTCACGGCCCCCTCGGAGCTCGAGATCATCGTGCTCTCGGTCGCGGACCGGCTCGCCACGCGCGGGCCGCGGACCTCCGACTCGGCCATCCGCCGTCACCTCGTGCTGGCGCGGGAGATGGCCGACGCGTACTTCGCGATGCTCGACCGGGGGCCCGTCCCGCCCCTGCTGGCCGGGGACGAGATCGCCCGGGAGCTCGGCCGCGCACCGGGCCCGTGGCTGGCCCCCGTCGTGGAGGCGCTCCGCGAGGGCCAGTCGGTCGGCGCGGTGAGCACGAGGGCCCAGGCGCTCCGGCTCGTGCGCCGGGTCGCCGACGTTCCCTCGTGACATCCAACCTACGGAACCTCCATCCCAAATGTGAGGAAAACGCAACTCGGCTTGTGACGGCCGCCTAGCCGTCGTAGGGTCGCGCCCATTGCCCTGGCGGTGAGCTCTGCCCCCGACCGAGGAGTACCGGATGCGCGGAGCCCTGCGCGCGGGAACCGGCGCGGCCATTCTGGCCGTCATCGCAGCACTGCCCGGAACGGCGGGCGCGGCGGGATCCGCGGGATCCTGCGTCGCGACCCCGGCACCGGCGGAGGAATCGGCGATGACCGCGATGATCGCGGCGCAGCGCCGCACCGAGGCCGTCCCGCGGCTGAAGGGCAACGCGAAGATCCTCAAGGCGGGCCGCTCAAAGAGCCTGAACATGGCGAAGGGCGGCCGCTTCGCGCACTCCGGGTCGCTCCCGTGGGCCAAGGGCCGCGCGGCGGGCCAGAACATCGCCATGGCGCCCGACGCCGGCACGGCCTTCAACGCCATGCTGGGGAGCCCCGGCCACCACGCGAACATCGTGTCGACGAGCTTCCGCTTCGTCGCCGTGGGCGCGGCCCGCTCCTGCGGCGGCCAGGTGTTCTTCACCCTCAACTTCCTGGGGCCGGCGCCCCGCTGAGCCCCGGCGCGGCGCGGGTGTAGGGTCGGCGTCGTGGTCCGCCTGACGCGCATCTACACCCGCCTCGGCGACGAGGGGGACACGCACCTCGGCGACATGAGCCGGGTGCGCAAGACCGACGGCCGCGTGGTCGCGTACGGCGAGGTGGACGAGCTGAACGCGGCGATCGGCGTTGCGCGCTCCGAGGGGCTGGGCGAGGAGGTCGACGCCTGGCTCGCCCGGATCCAGAACGACCTGTTCGACCTGGGCGCCGACCTCTGCGTGCCGCCATCCGACGACGGCCGCGAGCGCCTGCGCACGCTGCCCTCGCAGGTGGAGCGCCTCGAGGGCTGGTGCGACCAGGTGAACGAGGGGCTCCCCGACCTCACGAGCTTCGTGCTGCCCGCCGGGACGCGGGCCGCGGCGGCGCTGCACCTCGCCCGCACCGTCTGCCGCCGCGCCGAGCGGGCCGCGGTGGCCCTGGCGGACGCCGAGGAGGTGACCCCGGCGGCCGTGGCCTACCTCAACCGGCTCTCGGACCTGCTGTTCGTCCTCGCGCGCGCCGCGAACCAGGACGTCGGGGGCGACGTGCTCTGGCGCCCAGGGGGCGGCGAGACCCCCGAGGCCTAGGCCGGGGCGAACCGCACCCGGCGCTCCGCCGGGTCGGCCAGCACGAGCCGCGCCCGCAGCCGGGTGCCGGCCTCCGCGTCCCCCTCCAGGGGCGCCACCACCGCGGGATCGGTGATCTGGACCGTCGCGCGGCCGTCCCGCACGTCGATCACCGTGGCGTCGAACTCCTCGCCCACACGCCCGGCGAGCACGGCGGCCTCCACCACGTCCACCGCGGACCGCTCGGCGGCCCGGGCGCGCTTCCCGGTCTCGGCCATCGTCGCGGCCACGGGCTCCAGCGCCTCCAGGGCCCAGGCGGGCGGCTCCTGCCCGGCGGCGGCGGCGAGCACGAGCTCGTTGGCCAGGCGGTCGGCCAGCCGCCGCAGGGGCGCGGTGACATGCGCGTAGGGGGCCGCGATCGCGGCGTGGACCGGCGGCTCGCCGTCGCCGCGCCGCCACGGCGTGTAGGCCGCGCCCCCGAACAGCCGCGTCGCCCGGGACGCGAACGCCGCGTGGCGCGGGTCCGCCGGGTCGAGGTCGCGCACCACGTCGCCGTAGCGGGCGCCCTCCGGCCAGGGGACGCCCAGCGCGAGGGCGCTGCGGCGAAGCGACTCCAGCTCCCGGGGCTCGGCGGGGGCCAGGGTGCGGAACAGGCCGACGCCCGCCGCGATCATGAGGTCCGCCGCGCACATGCCGGTGAGGAGGGAGATCTGGGCGTTCCAGTCCTCGACCGGCAGGGTCACCTCGTACTCCAGCGCGTACCCGTCGCCGGCCGGGACCACCTCCTGCACCGGCACGCTCAGGCTCACGCCGCCCCGCGCGGCCTCGGCGGCCAGGCGCAGCACGCCCACCTCGCGCAGCAGCGCGAGCGTCTCGGGGGCGTCGCCGGAGTCGATCGCCCGCTGGGCCTCGGCGTACGTGAGGCGCTCCCGGCTGCGCACCACGGCCCGCTCCAGCGTGACCTCGCCGGGCGCCCCGTCCGCGTCCAGGGCGATCGTCCAGAGCAGCGCACGGCGGTCCTGGCCGGAGAGGAGGCTCGCGACGCCCTCGCCGATCGCCGGAGGGTGCAGCGGGACGCGGCGGTCCGGGATGTAGGCCGTGATGCCGCGCCGGCGCGCCTCCGCGTCCACCGGCCCCCCGACGGGGACCACCGCCGCCACGTCCGCGATGGCGTAGTGGACGAGGGTGCCGGAGCCCCGCGAGGAGATCGCGAGCGCCTGGTCGAGGTCCATCGATCCCGGCGGGTCGATCGTGAGGAGCGGCAGGTCGCGCCGGTCGGCGGGCGCGGGGCCCTCTGGGACGGCCGCGGCGGCGGCCGCCTCGACCTCCGGAGGGAACGACTCCGGCAGGCCCTGCTCACGGCGGATGGCGGCGAAGTGGGGCGCCAGGTCCGCCGCCGGGACCCGCAGCCTCACCGGGGCGGTGGCGATGGCCTAGCCCCCGTCGGAGGAGAAGTGCTGGTAGTCCTTGATCCCGCTCCAGCGGCCGCCCCACTCCCAGCCGCGGGCGTCGAAGGCGCGCGTCACCAGGCCGCCCTCCACGATCACGCCCTTGCGCGGGCGCCGGTCGAGGTAGGGGACGCTGCCCTTGTGCGACGTCGTCCCGCCCGACACGTAGGGGTTCTCGAGCGGGTTGAGGTCGATCGCGCGCCCGTAGGCGTGCTGCGACCAGTTGCCCGAGCCCGTCGCCGAGCGGCAGTTGAACGCCGAGGTGTTGTCGGCCTCGATGGAGGCGAAGTCGTCGCCGCCGTACCGCTGGATCGGCTGCATCCGCCGCACGGGGAAGCGCGCCCGGTAGAGCTCGCGGAACACCTCCACCACGTCGCGGGCGACGGCGTTGTGGACGACGATCCCGCCGCGCTTCACCCGGCCGTCGAAGCCGACGAACGGGACGCTCACGTGGCGCAGGCGCGCGAGGCCGACGGGGCAGCCCGGACGCCACACGGAGGGCGTCATCGCGGCCCGCTCGTCGGCGGTGAGGGCCCGGACGACCGCGCGGTACGGGGGGTCGGCGGCGAGCGCGCCGGCGGGCGCGGCGAGCAGGGCGGCGCCCGCGGCCGCGAGGACGGCGAGGGCCCCCCGGGCGGGGCGGCGGGTCATCCGGGGCACGCTACCGGCCGCCGCCCCCCGGGTCACGGAGGCGGGGCCGGTTCGGGGGGCTCCAGCGCCGTGCGCCTGCCGCGGCGGGCGTCGAGCAGCACGGTCGCGGCGGTCGCGCCGATGATGATGACGCCGCCGAGGATCGCCACCCCGCCGGGCCGCTCCCCGTGGAAGAGCCAGGCCCACACCGGGCTCAGGGCGGGCTCCACCAGCAGGAGCAGGGACACCTCGAAGGCCGGCACCTTCCCGACCGCCGCCACGAGCAGGAGGTAGGCGACGCCGATCTGGACGATCCCGAGGTAGAGGATCAGCAGCCAGTCCCGCGCGGTCCCCGTGGTGGGCAGGGCGAAGGGGGCGCAGGCCACGGCGGCGATCAGGTTGCCCGCCACGGCCGAGCCGGCGGCGGCACGGGTGCCACCGGGCCCCCGGCCGATCCAGCGCAGCCCCAGGAGGGTCGCGGCCCAGGTCACCCCGGAGGCGAGGGCCAGGGCGTTGCCGAGCGCCGGGTCGGGGGCCGTCTCGGCCTCCGGGCCCGGGCTCACGAGGAACAGGGAGAGCCCGAGGCCCAGGGCGGCCATGAGGGCGAGGTCCGCCGGGCGGACGGGCTCGCGCAGCAGGAAGAGGCTCGCGATGAGCACGTAGAGCGGCGCCGTGCTCTGCAGGAAGATCGCCGCCGCGGCGGTCGTCTGCTTGTTTGCGAGCACGAACAGGATCACCGTGGCCGCGTAGGCGGCGCCGACGGCCCAGGTGCGCCAGGTCCAGCCCCGCCGCGAGCCCGGCAGCAGGAGGGCGATGACCCCCGCGCCCACGGCGGAGCGCAGCCCGGCCACCTCCAGGGCGCCGCGGGTGCCCTCGAAGGAGGTGCCCTTGATCGCCGCGCCCCCCGTGGAGAAGAGCGCGGCCGCACCGATCACCTGCAGGCGAGAGAGACCCGCCGTCCGCACCATCCGCCCCCCGCGGCCGAACCGCTTCGGGGCCGGTCACCTAGTAGCGGCGGGCCCCCGCGTACGACTCGGCATGGTACGGCTCGTAGAGGGAGCCGATGGTGACGGCCTCCCCGGTGCCGGAGGCCTGGACGAACTGGCCGTCGCCCAGGTAGAGGCCGACGTGCTCGACCATCCCGGACGGGTCCGAGAAGAACACCGCGTCCCCGGCCTCGAGGTCCGTGGGCTCCACGGCCTCGCCGACGCGGGACTGCGCGACGGCGTCGCGGGGGAGGGTGACGCCCTGCTCCTTGAACGCCCACTGGACGAGGCCGCTCGCGTCGAAGCCGGCCTTCGGGGAGGCGCCCGACGCCACGGTGCGCGTGCCGAGCTGCTCCAGGGCGCTCTGCGCGGCCTCGGGGCCGGCGCCGGATTCGCCCAGCTCGGGCTCCGGCGTGATGACGGGGATCGTGGACGCCACGACCGGCAGGCCGGCCTGGGACGTCGCCGGTGTCGTCGCGGCGGGGGTCGCTCCTGCGGCGGGCGCCGTGGGGACCGAGGTGAACACGGACGTGTTGGGGTCGCCGCCCTGCTCGGCGTAGTAGATCCCGACGTTCCGGGTCCAGTTGACGTTCAGGTTCGTCGGGTCGTTGGTGGCGCCGTGAGGCGCCCAGCGGCCCTGGATCTGGGGGATGGTGACGAGCCCGGAGCCCTTGTAGAGGTTCCCGCCCAGGTTCTGCGCGGCGGCCCGGATGCCGTCGGACCAGGACGCGTAGACGATGTGGGGGCCCATGCCGAAGGGGTTGTGGATCGTCTGCGACGGCCCATAGGTGCCGAAGGACGTCTCCGAGCCCGCGATGGCGACCAGGAAGCGGGGGTCCATCCCGACGGCCCGGGACTCCGTGACGAACACCGCGCCCAGGCCGGTGAGAGGGGAGGCCTTCGAGGCCAGGTAGCCGTCGATCTGGCGGGCCATGGTGGCGTCGTCGCCCACGACGGCGGGGCGGCGCTCGTCGGGGAGCGGCATGACGCCGGCGGTGCCCGTCGCCGGGGCCGTGGCGGCCGCGTCGTCGGCGTCGTCGGCCGGCGGGTCTCCCAGGACGACCACGGGGCCGTCGGCCTCGTCCGCGGTGGGGGAGGCGGTCAGCTCCTCGTCGCCGGCCGTGTCCTCGTCGGCGGCGTCGTCGGCGCTCTCGGCGGCGTGACGGGCCTCCAGGCCCGACTCCAGCCGCACGAGCTCGGCCTTCTGCTTCTGCAGCTTCCGCTCGAGCCGCTCCAGCTCGGCGCGCTCCGGGCCGCCCACGCGCTCGGCGGCGCTGCGGGCCTGCAGGAGCTCGGCGGAGAGGCGGTCCACCCGGTCGCGGGCGACGGCGATCTCCGCCGCGGTGGCCGCGATGGCGGGGGCCGCCGGGGCGACGAGGAGGGCGATGGAGAGGGCCGCGACGAGCGCGCGACGCGCACGGGGACGTCCGGGCATCACCCATGGCATCGACACCGGCAGGGGCCCCCTTGAGGGGCCACCCCGGGTCGCGCCCCCGAACGCCTAGGGGCGGACGGCCCCCACGTAGTCGCTGCGGTCGCTCATGCTGGAGACCTTCACGACGTCACCGGTCTGCGGCGCGTGCACGTACTGGCCGCCGCCGATGTAGATGCCCATGTGGCCGAGGCCGCGCCAGAACACGAGGTCGCCGGCCTGCAGCTGGTCGGAGGGCACCTTCGGGAACGCGTTGTAGATCGCGACCGTGTAGTGCGGGACGCTCTTGCCGATCTGGGCGTAGGCCCAGGACGCGAGGCCGCTGCAGTCGAAGCCGGAGGGCGAGGCGCCGCCCCAGACGTAGGGGACGCCGAGCTGCGACATCGCGGCGCTCGCGGCGGCGGCGTTGCCACTGCCGGACGGGAGCGGGGTGGACGGCGCGGCGGCCGGGTCGGCGGCCGGCGTGGCCGGGTCCGCGGCGGGCGTCTCGCCACCGCCCGCGCTGGGCGCGGTGGTGGTCGTGGCGGCGGCGGCCGCGGCGGCGCGCTGCTGGGCCAGGAGGCGCTGGGCCTCGGCCTCACGGCGCTTCCGCTCCTCCTCGGCCTTGATGAGGTCGCGCAGCTCCGCGCTGGCGGAGTCCAGGACGGCCTGCCGCTGGGACAGGAGGGACTGGACCCGGGCCTGCTCGCGGGCGCGGGTGGCGACGGCCTCCTCGGCCGTGGCCTGGTCCTCGATGAGCTGGGCGCGCAGCTCGGCCAGGCGGACCTTGTGCTCGCGCAGGCCCACGACGACGTTGGCGTCCTGCTTGCCGACGCGGTCGAGGAGGTCCATCTGGTCCGACGCCTCGGCGATCGAGCCGCTCGTGATGAGCACCTCGGCCAGCGTGGGCTGCGGCGTCGCGTAGAGGCCGCGCAGACGGTCGGCGAGGGCCTCGCGGGAGACCTTGAGGTCCTTCTCGGTCTGCTTGGTCTTGGCGGTGTTCTCGTCGATCCGCTCGTTGACCACGCCAAGCTGGTACCGAGCGCCGTTGTACGCCTCGGCGGCGACCTCGACCTGGACGTTGATGCTGTCCAGCTCGGACTGGATCTGGGCGATCTCGGCCCGCTGCCTCTCGATGGCCGCCGGCTCGGTCGTCGCTATACCCGCTCCGAACGCCAGGATGGTGGCGGCCAGAGTGGTGAGCCCGAGGGCCGTGAGGGTACGCCGGGGTCTCAGAAAGCGGATCTCCTGTGCGGGGCCAGGGGTCGCCGGAGCGGTGGGCTGCCGTCCGTCGCGGGGCCACGCTACCACCTCGCGACGCGTGCGCACAAACCCATCGGCGTGTCGTGAGGACCTCATGAGCGTGACACCGGTTTCGTTGAAGCCGTCCGCCAAGAGGGTGAGAATGCCCGCCGTGAGGCCATTCCACGCCTTCGTGACGGCCGTGCTCGCGCTCGCCGTCGTGGCCCTCCCCGTGGCGTCCGCCCAGGACGCCGGATCCCCGCCGTCATCGGAGGTGACGGGCTACGCGGCCCTGCTCCCGGGCGGCACCCAGGGCGGTGTGACGGCCCTGTCGGCGGGCCCGTCGGAGCGGACGGCCTCCACCGGGGGGCTGCGCCCCTCGGGCGGCGGGTCGGTCGGTTCGGTGGAGGTCCGCGTGAAGGCGGCCACCGCGGGCACCGGCGCCACCGCGGAGGGGACGATCCGGGCCTCCGGCATCACGATCCTGGACGGCCGGGTCTCGATCGGGTCGCTCGTCATGACCGCGCGCGCCGGCGCGGGGCCCGACGCGGGCTCCACCGGCATCGTGGAGGCCTCCGCGTCGGGGGTGACGGTCGACGGCGCCGGCGTCTCGGCGGGACCCGGATCGCGCGTGGACGTGCCGGGCATCGGCGCGCTCGTGTTCTTCGAGAGCGTGGCCGACGGCTCCGGATCGGTGCGGGCGAACGCCCTGCGGGTGGAGGTGAGCGATCCCTCGGCGGCCGCGATCATCGGCCAGCCCTTCGTGATCGGGCACCTCGACCTCTCCGCCGTGGCGGGCACGGCTCCGGCGCCCGCCACGACGGCCCCCGGGTCCACGACCGCGCCCGGCACGACGACGGCCCCCCGGGAGCCCACGGCGCCCGATGACGGCGGCGACGACGGCCCGACGACGCCGGATCCGCGGGTCACCTCCCCGTTCACGCCCACCCCGGGCCTCGGCCTGCCGCGGCGCGCGGCGCCCGAGACGACGATCAGCCCGGGCGACGGCTACGTGTTCCCGGTGCTCGGCGACGTGTCGTTCACGGACGACTACGGCGCCCCGCGGGCCGGGACCGGCTGGCACCACGGCAACGACCTCTTCGCCGCCACCGGCACGCCCGTCGTGGCCGTCGCGGACGGCACGCTCTCCAAGGTGGGGGTCAACACCCTGGGCGGCAACCGCCTGTGGCTCACGGACGGGTCGGGGAACTCCTTCTACTACGCGCACCTGTCGGCCTACGCGCCCGCGTCGGTGGAGGGCGCCCGGGTGAGCCGCGGCCAGGTGATCGGCTTCGTGGGCAACACCGGGCAGGCGATCACGACCCCGCCGCACCTCCACTTCGAGATCCACCCCGGCGCGGGCGACAGCGTGAACCCCTACCCGTACCTCATCGCCTGGCAGCGGGGGTCGGACATCCCGCGCGCCTTCGCGCAGGCCACGGTCTCCCCGGCGCCCGCGCCGGCCTCCGGGGCCGTGCTGGTGGACGGCATCCCCGAGGTGGACGTGGCGCCCGCCCCCGCCGACGGGCTGGCGACGCCGGCCTCCTAGCCCTGCCCCCGGATCGCCGCGAGGAAGGCCTCCAGGGCCCCGGCGACCGCCTCGGGGGCGTCGTGCCCCAGCCCGTGGGCGGCGCGGGGGATCTCGGCGACGTGGGCGCCCCCGGCCCGGGCGGCGAGGGTGGACGCCCAGCGGGCGGTGGTGAGGGGGTCGCGGCGGCCGCGGACGATGAGCACGGGGGCGCGGACGCGGGCGACGAGGTCGTCGAGGGGCAGGCCGGAGGCCTCCCGGAGGGTGGAGAGCACCCGGCGGGGGCCCGCCCGCATGTAGTCCCGGGCGCCCCCTCCGACGAGCGAGGGCCGCTCCATGGGGGCGTCGACGCTCAGCCGCAGGACCTGGCCGAGGGCGCCGCCGGGCGCGTGGTCGAAGGCGGGCGACATGAGGGCGACGGCCCCGGCGGCCCCGGGGCGGGCGGCGGCGGCGATGCAGGCGACGTGGCAGCCCCAGGAGTGGCCGGCGAGGGTGACGCGCCCGAGGCCGCGGGCGGTGAGGAAGGCGTCGAGGGCCGCGGCGGCGTCGGCGGTGCTCCAGACCCGGTCGGCCTCGGTGAGCCCGAAGCCGGGGAGGTCGCAGACGACGACGAGGCGGTGCTCGGCGAGGCGCTCGGCCAGCGGGCCGAGGCTGGCCGCGGAGACCCCGAGGCCGTGGACCATCACGACGGGCCCGGCGGAGCGGCCCGGCGGCCGGAGGACACGGGCGTGCATGCGGACGCCCATCACCGGCGTCCACGTGCTCATCGCGCGCGGGTGGTGCTGGCCGGCCAGCCGGTGCGCATGGCGGTGTCGGGCGCGGGGCCGGCGGTGGTGCTGGTGCACGGCTTGGGCGGCTCCGCCCGGTGGTGGCGCCGGACGGCGGAGTCGCTGGCGCAGACGCATCGGGTGATCGTGCCGGACCTGCCGGGGTTCGGCTACGGGACCGGGGCCACGTTCACCCTCGGGGACGCCCCCCGCGTGCTCGGGGGCCTCCTCGACGCCCTCGGGGTGCGGGAGGCGGCGCTCGTGGGGCACTCCTTCGGCGCGCTGGCATGCCTCACGACCGCCGCCGCCGAGCCCGGCCGTGTCTCCCGACTCGTGCTGGTGGGCCCGCCGGTGCGGACCGCGTCACCCGGGCTGGCGGGCAACGTCCTCCCTGTGGCCCGGACCGTCCTCGGTCTGCCCCCGTCCGCCGCCCTGACCGTCCTGGGGGACTTCGCGACCCGGTCGCCGATGGCGCTGCTGCGCGCGGCGGGGGAGATCCTGGGCCACGGCGAGCCGCGCGAGGCGGGTGGGGCCGTCGCGGTGCCCACGATGGTCGTGTGGGGGGAGCGCGACCTCCTGGTGCCCCTGGAGCACGCCGCCTGGGTGGAGCGGGCCCTGCCCGAGGCGGACATGCGGGTCATCCCCGGGGCCGGCCACGTCCCGATGCTCGACCGCCCCGCGGCCTTCTCCGCCCTCCTGGAGGGATTCCTGGGCGAGGGGTAGGGCGGGGCGGGGTGTGCCGTCTCTGCGCCGGATGGCGCGCGGGGGCCGTCACACGTCACTCGGGGCTCCCGGGGCCGTCCAAGTGGAACCCGGGTCTGCTCGGGACTGGCGCATGCGACGCGGCTCAGCCCATCCGTGTCCTCTCTGCCGCGCCGGGCGCCCGGGGGCCGTCACACGTCACTCGGGGCTCCCGGGGTGACCCAAGTGGAACCAGGGGGTGCCGGGACTGGCGTACGGGACGTGGTTCAGCCCGGCTGCGTCGCCTCAGTGCCGGCTTCCGCGCAGCGGCCGTCACACGTCACTCGGGTCTCCGGGGGTGACCCAAGTGGAACCCGGGGTCATCCGGGAGTGGCGCGCCAGCCGGACCTCGGCCCGGGGTCCAAGTGGAACTCGGGCGGGAAACCCCTGCTCAGGGGCGCTTTCTCGCGGTCCTTCGGGGCCTAGGCCCCGAAGGAGTCACCACAGGAGCAGGTGGAGGTGGCGTTCGGGTTGTTGATGCGGAAGCCGCGGCGCAGGAGGCCCTGCTCGTAGTCGATCACCGAGCCGGTGACGTGGATCGCGGACTTCAGGTCCATGAGCATCGTCACGCCGTTGGACTCCACCTCGCGGTCGCCCGCGGTGGCGGTCTCGCCGGGCTCGAGGAGGTCGAGCTTGTACTCCAGCCCCGAGCAGCCCCCGGCGAGGATGCGCAGGCGCACGCCCTCCGGGCGGCCGGCGTCGCGGGCCGAGGAGCGGATGTAGTCGGCGGCGGAGGGGGAGATCGTGACGAAGGCCTGGCCGCCGGCCTCGGCGGCGCGGGCGGCCTTCGCGCGTGCGCGCGCGGCGGCCTTCTTCTCCTCCAGGGTGAGCGGGCGGTCCGGGGCCTCGGGGCCGGCGACCGCCGCGGCGGCGGCCTCAGCCATAGCCCATCACCTTCATCAGGAACCGGCCCTCCTCGGTCATCGAGTCGGGCGACCACGGCGGGTCCCACACCCAGTTGACGTCCACCGTCGTGACGCCGTCGAGGCCCTCCAGGGCCGCGCGGGAGTCCCCGAGGATCTGCTCGGTGAGCGGGCAGCCCATCGACGTGAGCGTCATGTCCAGGATGACGTTGCCCTCGTCGTCGATGTTCACGCCGTAGAGGAGCCCCAGGTCGACGACGTTCACGCCGAGCTCCGGGTCCTCCACCGTCTTCATCGCGCTGCGGATCTCGTCCTCGCCGACCATCACCCGACCTCCTGGGTCTCGTGGCGGTACGTCTGGATCGCGTCCTTCACGGCCATCCAGCCGAGCAGGGCGCACTTGATGCGCACCGGGTACTTCGCGACGCCCTCCAGCGCGATCGCGTCGCCGAGACGCTCCTCGTCGGCCGCCTCGTCGCCGTGCATCACCAGGCGGAAGTGCTCCACCAGGCCGAGCGCGTCCTCCAGCGAGAGGCCGGTGACCGCCTCGCTCATCATCGACACCGACGCCTGGGAGATGGAGCACCCCTGGCCGGTGTGCGCCAGCTCGGTCACCACGCCGTCCTCGATGTGCAGCTCCAGGTGCACCTCGTCCCCGCAGAGCGGGTTGTGCTGGTCCACGGCCACCGTGGGGTCGTCCAGCGTCCCCTCGCCGCGCTTGCGGCGGTAGTGGTCGAGGATGAGCTGCTGGTAGAGGTCGTCGAGGCCGCCCACGTGCTCCCCTGGCTACCGGAACGCGGCCCGCGCGGCGTGGAGTGCCCGCACGAGCGCGTCGATGTCGTCATGGGAATTGTAGAGATAGGTGCTCGCGCGGGCCGTGGCGCCCACGCCGAGCACCCGCATGAGCGGCTTGGCGCAGTGGTGGCCCGCCCGGACGCACACGCCGTGCTGGTCGATGAGCTGCGCGATGTCGTGCGGATGCAGGTCGTCCATCGAGAACGAGACGGCGCAGCCGCGGACCTCCGGATCGCGCGGGCCGTAGATCGTGAGCCCCTCGATCTCCCCGAGCGCCTCCAGGGAGTGGGCCGTGAGATCCCGCTCGTGCTCGCGGATCGCGTCGAGTCCGACGCCCATGAGGTACTCGGCGGCGGCGCCGATGCCCACGGCCTCGGCGATCGGCGGCGTCCCGGCCTCGAACTTCCAGGGCAGGTCGGCCCAGGTGGAGCCGGCCGTCGTGACGTCGGAGATCATCTCGCCGCCGCCCAGGAAGGGCTCCATCGACTCGAGGAGCGGCACGCGGCCCACCAGGACGCCGATGCCGGTGGGGCCGAGCATCTTGTGCCCCGTGAAGGCCATGAAGTCGCAGCCGAGGGCGCCGAAGTCGACCGGCATGTGGGGCACGCTCTGCGAGGCGTCCACCAGGCAGAGCGCCCCGGCCTCGTGCGCCATCGCGGCGATCTCCGCGACCGGGTTGATCGTGCCGAGGACGTTGCTCGCGTGGACGACGCCGACCATCCGCACCCGGCCGCCGCGGATGATGCGCCGCGCGGCCTCCAGGTCGAGCACGCCGCCCGGGGTGACCGGGATGAACTCGACCGACGCCCCGGTGATCTCCGCGACGATCTGCCACGGGACGATCCCGGAGTGGTGCTCCATCTCGGTGACGACGACCGTGTCGCCGGCACGGAGGTTCCGCACGCCCCACGCCCAGGCCACGAGGTTGATGGCCTCGGAGGCGTTCTTCGTGAAGATGACGCCCTCGCGCGGGCTGCCGATGAGCCGGGCGACGCTGTCGCGCCCCGCCTCGAAGCGCGCCGTCGCCTCGGCCGCCAGCTCGTACACCCCGCGATGGACGTTGGCGTTCGTCTCGCGGTAGTAGGCGTCCATCGCCGCGAGCACGGGCAGCGGCTTCTGCGACGTCGCCGCCGAGTCGAGGTAGACGAGCGGGGCGCCGTGCACCTGCCGCCCCATGATGGGGAAGTCGGCCCTGACCGCCCCCCAGTCGGTGGTCGCGGCGGTGCCCATGGGCTATCCGGCGGTGGGCGCCGCGGCCTCCTCGGCCGCGCCGAACTCCACGTACCCGTTCTCCTCGAGGTGGTCGGCCAACTCAGGGCCGCCCGTGCGGGCGATGCGGCCCTCGAACATCACGTGGACGACGTCCGGCGTGATGTAGCGCAGGATCCGCGTGTAGTGCGTGATGATGAGGACGCCGAGGCCGGGGCCGCGCATCGTGTTGACGCCCTCGGACACGACCTTCAGGGCGTCCACGTCGAGGCCGGAGTCGGTCTCGTCGAGCACGGCGAACTTCGGCTCGATCATCGCCATCTGCAGGATCTCGTGGCGCTTCTTCTCGCCGCCGGAGAAGCCCTCGTTGAGGTAGCGGTCCGCGAACGCGCGGTCGAAGCCGAGCAGCTTCGACTTCTCGTCGAAGAGCTTGATGAAGTCGCGCGGGGAGATCTCCTCGCCGCGGATCGCGTTGAGCGACGTCCGCAGGAAGTTCATGACCGAGACGCCGGGGACCTCGACCGGGTACTGCATGGCGAGGAAGAGGCCCAGCCTGGCCCGCTCGTCCGGGTCCATCTCGGCGATGTCCTCGCCGGCGAAGGTGGCCGAGCCGCCCGTGATCTCGTAGCGCGGGTGCCCCGCCAGCGCGTATGCCAGCGTGCTCTTGCCGGAGCCGTTCGGCCCCATCAGCGCGTGGACCTCGCCCTGGGGGATCGTCAGGTCGACGCCCTTCAGGATCGGGGTTCCGTCCACGGCGACCTCGAGGCCGCTGATCTGCAGGATGGGATCGCTCACGTCACTCCTCGAAGCTGGCTAGCGGAACAGTGGATGGTCGCGGCTCGGCGTGGGGTCGAGCAGCACACGGCCGTCGCGGACCTCCACGGTGAAGGTGGGGAGGGGGCGGGTCGCGGGCGGGCTCAGGGGCTCGCCCGTGACGAGGGAGAAGGCGGCGCCGTGGCGCGGGCACTCGATCGTGTCGCCCTCGACCCACCCGCCGGACAGGGACTCCAGCGCGTGGGTGCAGACGTCGTGCACGGCGTGGACCGTGCCGTCGACGTTGACCAGGCACACCGGGGTCTCGCCCGCGCGGACGAGCACGGGCTCGCCGGGGGCGAGCTCGTCGAGGGCGGCGACGTCGATCACGCCAGCTTTGCCTGGACCGCCGCCTCGAGCTCCTCGCGCAGCTCCTCCAGGCTCACGTGCTCGAGCACCTCCTGGAGGAAGCCCATCACGATGAGGCGCTTGGCCTGCGGCGTCGGGACGCCGCGCGACTGGAGGTAGAAGAGGTGCTCGTCGTCCACGCGGCCGACCGCGCCGGCGTGGGAGCACTTCACCTCGGCGGTCTCGATCTCCAGGAACGGGATCGTGTCCGCGCGCGCCCCGTCGTTGAGGACGAGGTTGCGGTTCGTCTGGTAGGCGTCGGTGCCCGGGGCGCCGGGCGGCACCACGAGGTTCCCGAAGAAGACCGTGTGCGCCTTGTCCTGGATCGCGCCCTTGTAGAGCAGGTTCGAGTAGGACTGCGGCGCCTCGTGGCGCGCGACCACCCGGTGCTCGAAGTGCTGGTCGTCGCCGGCGAAGTAGAGGCCGAGCGCGCGGGCGTCGGCGCCGGGGCCGGTCACGACCATCGTGGGCTCGACGCGCACGACGTCGCCGCCCAGGGTCACGACCACCGAGCGGGCCTTCGCGTCGCGGCCGACGTCGGCGCGCAGCAGCGCGTGATGGCGCACGCCGGCGCCCCAGTCGATCACCGAGACGTGCTCGAGCTCGGCGCCCTGCCCGACGTAGAGCTCCACGACCGTGGAGGCCGTGAGCGGCGCGCCGAGGTCGCCGGAGGTGTACCGCTCGATGACGGTCGCCTTCGCGCCCTCCTCCACCACCACCAGGGAGCGCCCGAAGACGCGGCCGGTGGCGCCGGTGGCGGCCAGCACGGCCTCGACCGGCAGCTCCACCTCGACGCCGCGGGGGACGTAGACGAACAGGCCGCCGTCCCAGCGGGCCGCGTTGAGGGCGCCGGCCTGATCGTCGAAGCCGATGAGGCCGTAGAGCCGGTCGCGCACGAGCGCGTCGTGCTCGCCGAGGGCCGCGCCGAGCTCGCCGACGATGACGCCGTCGGGCAGCGCCTCGACCGCCGGCGCGGAGGGCGCGCCGTCGGTGAGGGTGAGCCGCGCCGCGCGGGCGCCGCCGGAGGCCGTGGCCGGGACCGCGGCGGCCCCGGGGGCCTCGGGCTCCGGACCGCCCAGGCCCAGGTCGGCCGGCGGCGTGAACCGCCAGTCCTCCTCGCGGCCGGTGAGGGCCGGGAGGGAGGCCAGGTTCTCGCCGGCCGTGTTGCGGGCGTCGTCGGCCCAGGTCGCGCTAGCCAATCGAGCCCTCCATCTGCAGCTCGATGAGCCGGTTCAGCTCGACCGCGTACTCCATCGGCAGCTCCTTCGCGATCGGCTCGATGAAGCCGCGCACGATCATCGCCATGGCCTCCTCCTCGGAGAGCCCGCGGCTCATGAGGTAGAAGATCTGGTCGTCGGCGACCTTGGACACCGTGGCCTCGTGGCCGATCGAGGTGTCCTCCTCGCGGATGTCCATGTAGGGGTAGGTGTCCGAGCGGCTGTCCTCGTCGAGGAGCAGCGCGTCGCAGACCACCGAGGCCTTGGCGCGCTTGGCGCCCGGCTCCACCTGGACGAGGCCGCGGTAGCTCGTGCGCCCGCCGCCGCGCGAGATCGACTTGGAGACGATCGTCGAGGACGTGTCGGGGGCGACGTGGACCATCTTCGCGCCGGCGTCCTGGTGCATCCCCTCGGAGGCCATCGCCACCGAGAGCACCTCACCGCGGGCGCCGCGGCCGGTCATCCACACGGCCGGGTACTTCATGGTCAGCTTGGAGCCGAGGTTGCCGTCGACCCACTCCATCGTGGCGTTCTCCTGCGCGACCGCCCGCTTGGTGACGAGGTTGTAGACGTTCGTCGACCAGTTCTGGATGGTCGTGTACCGGCAGCGCGCGCCCGGCTTGACGATGATCTCGACCACGGCCGAGTGGAGGGAGTCGCTCGTGTAGACCGGGGCGGTGCAGCCCTCGACGTAGTGCACGAACGAGCCGGGCTCGCAGATGATGAGCGTCCGCTCGAACTGGCCCATGTTCTCCGCGTTGATGCGGAAGTAGGCCTGCAGCGGGATCTCGACCTCGACGCCGGGCGGCACCCAGATGAACGACCCGCCGGACCACACGGCGGAGTTGAGGGCGGCGAGCTTGTTGTCGCCGGGCGGGATGACCGTCGCCCAGTGCTCCTTGAAGAGCTCCTCGTGCTCACGGAGCGCGGTGTCCGTGTCGCAGAAGATGACGCCCTTCTTCTCGAGGTCCTCGCGGATCGAGTGGTAGACGACCTCGCTCTCGTACTGCGCGGAGACGCCGGAGAGGTACTTCTGCTCGGCCTCCGGGATGCCCAGGCGGTCGAACGTGTTCTTGATGTCCTCGGGGACGTCGTTCCAGTCCGTGCTCTGCTTCTCCGACGAGCGGATGAAGTAGAAGATGTTCTGGAAGTCGATGCCGCTCATGTCCCCGCCCCAGTCGGGCATGGGCTTGCGCTCGAAGATCTCCAGCGCGCGCAACCGGAACTTGAGCATCCACTCGGGCTCGCCCTTGAGGAACGAGATCTCACGGACGACGTCCGCGTTGAGCCCGCGCTTGGGCTCGAACACGTAGTTCGCCGGGTCGTGCCAGCCGAACTTGTACTGGCCGAGATCGATGTCGGGCGGCTTCACTGTGGACACGGGCCCTCCCCGGTCGCGTGTGGAACTCGGTGGTCGGCTCTAAAGGATACGCCCATCGCCGGAATGACGTGGGGGACGGACGCCCCGAGTCGTTCCGGCCGCGGCGGGACCCGGGCCGGCAGGCCCCAGCCTAGCCGGTCCCCGGCCCTCTAGGACGCGGCGCCCTCGGCCCGCTCGACGACCGTGCGCCCGCCCACCTCGCGGGTCCAGAGCACGATCGTGTTGCCCGCGGCGTCCACGGCCATGGCCGGGGCGGCGGCCTGCGGCACCCCGCGGCCGGAGAGGACCTCGGTGGGCCCGATGCCGCCGTCGGCGCCCCGCGAGGCCGCGAGGACCCGGCCGGACGACACCCAGGCCACCGCGCCGCGCCGGGCCGTCTCGGCCATCCCCACGCGGATGCCGCTCGTGGAGTCGGACGACGGGCCCAGGGTGGCGGGGGCGCCCACGCCGAGCTCGGCGGCGATCGCCGCGGCCCGCGGCCGGCCGGACCGGTCGGTCCAGGCGGTGAGGGCGTCGCCCGAGGACCCGACGGCGATGCGCGGGGCCCCGGCCTCCAGCTCGGCGCGCTCGGCCGGGCCGAGCGCGGGGAGCGGCTGCAGGCCCAGCGTGGTCGAGACGTCGCCGCGCCACCACCGCAGGGTGCCGTCGCCGGCGGCGCTGACCGCCGTGGCGCGCCCGGCGTCCGAGACGACGAGGTTCGCGGAGACGTCCACGAGCGACCGGAACGGAAGCTCCGCCTCGGCGCCGAACTCCTGGCCGGGCCCGCGTGAGATGCCGAGCGCCGTGGAGCGGCCGCCCGGCAGATCGCACTGCCACCAGACGACGGCGTGCCCGCGGCCGCCGACGGCGACGCGCGGCAGGCGGACCTCCGAGCAGAGCGTCGAGCGCGACACGCGGCGCGGGGCGGACCAGGTGCCGTCCGTGGCCCGGGTGACCACCTGCATCTCGCCCACGAAGCCCGGGGCCCGCGGCGAGGTGCCGGTGCCCCAGTGCCAGGCGACGACCGCGTTCCCGGCGTCGTCCACGCCGAGGCGGGGCGGGCCCACCTTGTTGCGCGTGCTGGACAGGGTGACGATCGGGCTCCACCGGCTGTCGGCCGCCGCGCGGGTGCGGGCCCGGGCGACGTAGACCGCCTGGCGGCGGAGGCCGTCGGTGGTGCGCACGCTGCGGACCCGGTCGACCTGCCGCCAGGTCACGAAGACCTGCCCCTGCGCGTCCACCGCCACCTCGGGGTCGATCGCGGGGCGTCCCCGGCGGGAGATGCCCTCGGGCCGGGTCCAGATGCCGCCGGCCGGGCGCGTGCTGACGACGATCATCGCCTCGCGGCGGGCGCCGCGCACCCAGACGGCGGCGGCGTCGCCCCGCGCGTTGACCGAGACGTCGGCCGAGCGGGCGGGGAGGGGGCCGACCGACGCGCGCTCCGGCGACTCGAAGGCTCCGTGGGCCACGGGCGCGGCCGCCAGCGTCGTCATGGCGACGGAGACGAGGATCAGGCGACCGGGCCTCATGGGCGGACCGTACAACGGCCGGGTGTATCCTGGGCAGCGACCGGGCGCCTGAGGGTCGTGAGGGGGGCGTTGTGCGGACGGGTGAGGAGGAGCGCGCCGAGCGGGACATCGGCCGGCTGGCCGCCGCGCTGGGCGACGCGACCCGTCGGAGCGTCTTCTTCGCCGTCCGGGGCGCGGGCCGCGACCTGTCCAAGGACGACGTCGCCGCCGAGGTGGGGATCGACCGCCGCCTGGCGGGCTTCCACCTGGACAAGCTGGTCGAGCACGGGTTCCTGGAGGCCGAGTTCCGGCGGGACGCGGGCCGCTCCGGCCCGGGCGCCGGCCGTCCGCCCAAGCGCTACCGCACCGCGGACGCCGAGGTGCTCGTCGCCCTCCCGGAGCGCCACTACGACCTCCTCGCCACGCTCCTGCTGCGCGCCACGCGGGACCGCTCGGACGACGAGCCCCAGGAGGTCCTGGAGCGCGTGGGCTGGGAGTTCGGCTTCGAGCTGGGCCTGGCGGAGGTCGCCACCGGGGCCACAGCGCCGGGCGCCACGCCGGCGGAGGCCGTCGAGGCCGTCGTCCGCCTCCTCTCGCGCTACGGCTTCGCGGCCCGGGCCGAGGGCGGGTCGGGGCTGCGCGCGTGCGCCTGCCCCTTCGAGGAACTCGCCTTCCACGACCCGGACCGCATCTGCGGTCTGGACCGCGCCATCTGGCGGGGGATCCTCGCCGCCTTCGCCCCCGACGCGACCCTCAGCGACGGCGGGAGCCGTGCGCAGGGCGGTGCGGCGTGCGTGGCGACCGTCGCCGACTGATCGGCCCGGCCCGGCCGATCAGGTGATGCGCACCGTCGCCACGGCGACGATCGTGCGGCCCGCGCGCAGCGTGCAGCGGTAGAGCCCGCGGGGCAGGCCCCCGGGGGATCCGATGAAGGCGACGACCGTGCCGGTGCGGGCCTTCTGGGCCGCGCCGCCGGCGGGGGCGCCGTCGCGGGTCCAGGCGACGGTGATGGGGCGCCCGGCCTTCGGGCGGGCCGCGAAGGCGAAGCGGGCGAAGACCCGCGTCGGGCGGCGCAGGCTCTTGGCCGCGGGGCCGCGCTGCAGGGCGGAGACGTCGGCCTTCGCCACGACGCCCTCGGGCGGGGCGGGGAGCGTCACCCGGGCGTTGGCCTCGGTGAGCCGGGCGCCCGCCACCGGGCCGACCTCCGTGAGGCGCACGCGCAGGGTGCCCGGGGTGAGCGTGCGGGCGAGCGGCAGGGTGCGGGTGAACGCCCCGGCGGGGAGCGTGACGCGGCGGCGCTGGACCACCCTCGACCCGCGCAGCAGCGCCACCTCGACGCGTCCGCCCCGTTCGGCGGAGCCCGCGATCCGCAGGGTCCCGCGCACCCGGCTCCGCGCCCACTTGGCGGTGACCGTGGCGCGGCCGACGGTCAGCGCGGGCGGCGGGGGCGGGGCCGGCGGCGGATCGATCGTCGCGGTGCGCGGCAGCGACAGCCCGCCGCCCACGGGCGAGGTGAAGACCGTCACCTGGGCGGACCCGGCGGCCGCGACGTCGCCGGGCGAGAGCTGTGCCTGGAGCCGCGTGGGCGAGATCCAGGTCGTCGCGCGGTCGGCCCCGTTCCACCGCACCACGGAGCGCCGCACGAAGCCGGTGCCGTCCACGGTGAGCACCGCCCCGGGCGAGCCGGCGACGGGACGCGACAGGGCGGTCACGTCCGGCGGCGGGCCGACGGGCTGCCAGTCCGGGTGCACGTCGGTCACGCCTGCGGCGGTCAGGGTGTTGCGGATCTGCACCTGGCCGTCGGAGAACATGACGTAGAGCTCGAAGTTGCCGTCCCGGAAGCTGGAGAACACGATCCGGGTGCCGTCCGGCGAGACGGCCGGGGCGAAGTCGTTGGCGCCGTCGGTCGTGAGCTGGGTGATGCCGCTGCCGTCCGGGCGCACCGACCAGATGTCGTTGGCGAAGTCGATCGCCAGGCCGGAGCCGTCGGGGAACCAGCTCGGGTGGTCGGAGTTCGGCGTGATCCGCGTCCCGCCGTCCGTGGCCGCGAAGGTCCGCACCGCGACGCCCACCCCGCCGCTGAACCTCCGCCACGCGATGCGGCCGCCGTCGGGCGACCACGCGGGCGACGAGTTGATGTTGTCGTTGAGCGGCGGCAGCTGGGCCGGGTTGCTGCCGTTGGCGTTCACCGTCGCGACCTGGGGGGTCGCGTCGCCGAACCCCGCGAAGACGATCTGCGTGCCGTCGGGCGACCAGGAGGGGTCGCGCTCGGTGCCCGGGCCGCCGTAGATGCGGCGCTGGTCGGACCCGTCCGCGTTCATGACCCAGATGTCGTCGGCCGTGCCGTTCTGGTCCGAGACGAACGCGATCCTCGTGCCGTCCGGCGACCACGAGGGGTCCTTGCCCCCGTTGAACGTGAGCTGGGTGTCGTTCGAGGCGCCCTCGTCCTTCACCCAGATCTGGCCGTCCTTCTCCCAGGCGATCTTGCCGTTGAGCCCGGGCCATGCGGCCTGGGCCACCGCGGGGACGGCCAGGAGGGTGACGGCGGCCAGGGCCACCGTGCGCCGCAGGGTCAGATCAGGCCCTCGCGGACCGCGCGGGCCACGGCCTGCGACCGCGTGCGCACGTTGAGCTTCGTGACGACGTCGTGGATCACGTTCTTGATCGTCCGCTCGCTGTAGGAGAGCTGCTCGGCCACCTCGCGGATCGGGTGGCCCTCGGCCACCAGGCGCAGCACCTGCTGCTCGCGCGGGTTGAGGCGGGTGAGCGACAGGCCGCGCGGCTCGAGCACCTCCTCCGATGCGCGGGAGATGCCGCGCAGGAGGGTGCCGAGCATCTCCGGCTCCATCACCCCGGCGCCGGTCGCGGCGGCGCGCACGGCGGCGACGAGGGAGTCGGGCGTGAGGGTGTCCTTGCAGATGTAGCCCATCGACCCGGCGGCGACGGCGGCCACGACCTCGCCCTCCTCGCTGCGGGAGGAGCACACGAGCACCCGGGCCCCCGTGGCCTCGCGCACCTGGCGGATGAACTCGATGCCGCCGGTGACGCCGTGGTCGAGCACCACGACGCTCGCCTCCTGCAGCTCGGGGTGCGTCCAGGCCTCCCCGACGCTGCCGGCCTCGGCAACCCCCGTGATGCCGGGCGCGTCTCCCAGGCAGGAGGTGAGGCCCCTGCGGTAGATCGTATGGGGGTCGAGCACGAAGACCTTCACCGAGACGCCCTCGTCCAGGGGCGCGCGTCCGGCGTGCCCGTCCAGGTGAGACGAAATATAGTTGCGGTAGGTCGGCGCTGAACAGACCCCTGGAGCGTCATGCCGCTCGTCGTGAACAGCAACGCCAAAATCATCTGTGCCCACGGGGGTCAGGTCACGCTCATCCCGAAGCAGACCACCGTGCAGGTGGGCGGCGCACCGGTCATGCGGGAGACGGACATCATGGGTTCGCCCATCGTGGGCTGCGCCCAGCCCCCGTCCGTGGCCACGAAGCCCTGCACCACCGTCGTCTCGATCCTCCCCGGCGGGAGCGCCCCGACGGTCTCGGCGGGAGGCATGCCGGTCCACGTCCAGAACCTGAGCGGCATGACGGACGGAGTCCCCCCCGGCACGGTGATGGTCGTGTCCCCGGGCCAGACCACGGTCCAGGCGTGACGGGTCGGAGGGGCACCTAGTGCCCCGCGAGGGCGAGATGGTCGGGCGGTACAAGATCGTCCGGGAGATCGGGCGGGGCGGCATGGCGGCCGTGTACCTGGCCCGGCAGGCCGACCTCGACCGCGACGTCGCCCTGAAGCAGCTCGGCGCGTTCCACGCCACGGACCCCGCGGCGGCTGCGCGGTTCCTGCACGAGTCCCGCATCACGGGATCGCTCGGGCACCCGAACATCGTGACCGTCCACGAGTACCTGCAGCACGACGGCACGCCCTACATCGCGATGGAGTACCTCGAGCGCGGGTCGCTGCGGCCCTACGTGCGCTCCCTCGGCCTCGCCCAGGTGACCGGGGTGCTGGAGGGCGTGCTCGCGGCCCTCGCCCACGCCTCCGAGCAGGGCATCGTCCACCGTGACCTGAAGCCCGAGAACCTCATGCTCACGCGGGCCGGGACCGTGAAGGTCGCGGACTTCGGCATCGCGAAGGCCGTCAACGAGGTCCAGACGAGCTTCGCGACGGCCACCGGCACCACGGTCGGGACGCCCGCGTACATGTCGCCCGAGCAGGCGATGGCGAAGGGCGTGGGCCCGTCCACCGACCTCTACGCGGTCGGCGTCATGGCCTACGAGATGCTCGTCGGGCGGGTGCCGTACACGGCCGACACGCCCATCGCCGTGCTGCTCCAGCACGTAAACGACCCGCTGCCGCGCCCCGGCGAGGTGAAGCCCGACCTGGACCCGGAGCTCGCCGCCTGGCTCGAGTCGATGCTCTCCAAGGCCCCCGCGGACCGGCCGGTCGACGCGGCCGAGGCCTGGGACCAGCTCGAGGGGATCGTCATCGGCATCCTCGGGCCGCGCTGGCGGCGCGAGGCGCGGCTGCTGGAGGGCGCCCAGGCGGGTGCCGCCCAGCCGCTCACCCCGGCGCCGTTCGACAGCATCCAGGCGCCGGCCACGCCGGCGCCGGAGAGCCGCCCGGTCGATCCGCCGCCCGCCGCGGCCCCCGCGCCGTCGGCGCCGCCGCCCGCGCCGGCCCCGACGGGCTTCGAGACCTTCGCGCGGGGCGCCGAGCCCGCCGCCCCGGCCACGCCGCCGCCCGCGGCGGCCCCGGATCCCACGCCTGCGCCGACCGGCTTCGAGACCTTCGCCCGCCCGGGCGCCGCGACCCCGGCCGCCGAGCCGGCCGCGCCGGCCCCCGCGGCCCCCTCCGGCGACGACGGCTTCCAGACCTTCGACCCGCGGCCCGTCGCCGCCGCGCCGGCCGCCGCGGCCCCGCCCCCGGCCGAGGCGCCGCCCGCGGGACCGCCGCCGCCCACGCCCCCGCCGCCGACGCCGCCCGCCGCCGCGGACCCCGGGCCGGAGCCCGCCCCGGAGCCGGCGCACACCGTCGCCCCCGACGCGGCGCCGCCCCCCGAGGCCACCATCCCGCCCACCGCCGCCGGTACCGCGGCGCCGCCGTCGGTCGAGGAGGAGGCGCCCGGGCTCGACGCGACCATCCCGCCGACCGGCCGCCAGACGGCGCCCTCGGGCGCTCCGCCGGCGACCCCGCCCGGCGACGGTGACGGCGCGGCGGGCGGGGCCGGCCGCCGGAAGGGCCTGCTCATCGGCGGCGGCGTCATCGTGCTGGGCGCCGTGATCGGCGCGGTCATCCTGGCCATGGGCGGCGGGGGAGGCGGAGGAGGCGAGGGCACCACCACCGAGGCCGTCCAGACGGCGCCCGTGGTGCCGGACGTCGTGCTCGGCGTCGACCGCCCCGACATGGTGGCCGGCGGCGGCGCGGTTTTCGTGGCGGACCCGTCCGGGCGCGTGCTGCGCGTGGAGGGCGGCGACACCGCCTCCCTCGACGACCCGGCCGGCCCGCGGGCCGTCGCCACGGGCGGCGGGCGCGTCGTGGTGGCCGGCGGGGACACGCTCACCACCCTGCGCGCGCGGGACCTGCGCCCGCTCGCCGCCGTGGCCTTCCCGGGCGCGTCGCTCCTGGCGGGCGCCGGCGCGGACCTCGTCGCGGCCGCCGCGCCGCAGGAGGGCAGCGGCCGCGTCTGCCGCCTGGGCGGCGCCGACCCGGGCCCCTGCGCCCCGCTCGACTTCGCCCCCGGCGGCCTCGGGGCGGGCCCGACCACCGTGGCCGTGGCGGACACCGAGGGCGGCACCGTGACCCTCCTCACCGGGGGCGGCGGGACGCTGACGGCGGGCACCCCGATCCCCGTCGGCACCGAGCCGCACGGGCGGATCATCGAGGACCGCGGCCGGGTGTACGTGGCGGTGGAGCGGGGCGTCGCCGCGGTGGACATCGCGAACGGCCAGACCGTCGGCACCTTCGCCACCCCGACGAGCGCGGCGGACCTCGCCGTGACCCCGTCCGGCGTGATCGTGGCCGCGCTGCCCGGGAGCGGCGCGGTGGCGCTCATCGACACGACCCAGGCGGCCGCCGAGCCGCGCCTCGTGGAGACCGGCGGCACCCCCGCGGCGCTCGCGGCCTCGGCGAGCGGGGTCCAGGCGCTGACGACCGAGGGCGAGCTCGTGGCGATCGACGTCGCCGCCGGGACCGCCGCCGCCCCGACGGCCGTCGAGGGCTACGGCGCCGAGGCGACCTCCCCGGCCGACCTGACCCGGATCACCTCGTCCACGTCGGGCCGCCGCGTCACGCTCACGCTGGACCTGGGCGAGGGCTCCCTGCCCGCCTCGGGCCTCCGGATCCCGGACGGCTCCATCGGCGACGGCCGCGCGGCCGTCGAGCTGTGGCAGGGCGGGATCACCTCCTCGGTCACCCGTCAGACCGTCGCCGGCGTCCGCGTCTCGGTCGCCCCGCGGGCCGGCCGCCTGGTCGTCGCCCTGCAGGCGCCCGCGCGCCGCTTCCAGAGCATGTCCGCGCGGGTCGCGCGGGGCGGCTCGGCCGTGGCGATCGTGCTGCTGGAGCGCCCGCCGGCGCCGGAGACGCCCGAGACGCCGACGACCCCGAGCCCCTCGCCGAGCCCCAGCCCGAGCCCGACGCCGAGCCCGACCCCCAGCCCGACCCCGGCACCGACACCGGACCCGCCGAACTTCGAGACCGGCTGACCACGGAGGAACGACGATGACCGAGGGCGGCCTCCCGGACCTGGGTATGCCCCTGTTCGACCGTCCCGGGGAGCGCCGCGCCGCGCCGCGCGACCACATCCCGGACGGGGACATGCTCCCGGAGACGGCGTACCAGGTGGTGCACGACGAGACGATGCTGGACGGCAACGCGCGCCTTAACCTGGCCACGTTCGTCGGCACGTGGATGGACGACCACGCGAAGCGGCTCTACGCCGAGTCGTTCGACAAGAACATGATCGACAAGGACGAGTACCCGCGCACCGCGGCGATCGAGGACCGCTGCTGGCGCATGCTCGCCAACCTCTGGGGCGCCCCCGCGGACGTCACGCCCATCGGCACCTCCACCACCGGGTCCTCCGAGGCCTGCATGCTCGCCGGGCTCGCCTTCAAGCGGCGCTGGCAGACGGCGCGGAAGGCGGCCGGGCAGCCCACGGACCGGCCCAACCTCATCATGAGCTCGGCCGTGCAGGTGTGCTGGGAGAAGTTCTGCAACTACTGGGACGTCGAGCCCCGGTACGTGCCGATCACCGAGGAGCACCCGGTCCTCGACGGCGAGGGCCTCGAGGCCCTCATCGACGAGAACACGATCGGCGTCGTCGCGATCATGGGCGTCACCTACACCGGCGTGTACGAGCCCGTGGCGCGGATCGCGGCCGCGCTCGACGAGATCCGGGACCGCACCGGCCTGGACGTGCCGATCCACGTCGACGGGGCCTCGGGGGCGATGATCGCCCCCTTCATCCAGCCGGAGCTGGAGTGGGACTTCCGCCTCGAGCGCGTCCACTCGATCAGCACGTCAGGGCACAAGTACGGCGGCGTCTACCCGGGCATCGGCTGGGTGGTGTGGCGCGAGGAGCGCTGGCTGCCCGAGGACCTGATCATGCGCGTCTCGTACCTCGGCGGCTCGATGCCCACCTTCGCGCTGAACTTCTCGCGCCCCGGCGCCCAGGTCGTGCTGCAGTACTACCTCTTCCTGCGCCTCGGCCGCGCCGGGTACACGGCGATGCAGGCGGGCACCCGCGACGTGGCGCTGTACCTCTCCGGGGCGATAGGCGCGATGGACGCCTTCGAGCTGCGCAGCGACGGCTCGGACATCCCCGTGTTCGCCTGGCGCATGCGGGAGGGGCACACGGAGAACTGGAACCTCTACCACCTGTCCGACCGGCTCCGGATGAAGGGCTGGCTGGTGCCGGCCTACCCGATGCCGGACGACATGGCGGACCTCACCGTGCAGCGCATCGTGGTGCGCAACGGGATGAGCATCGACATGGCGGGCCAGCTGCTCGAGGACCTCACGGCGGAGGTGGCCTACCTGGACGCCCTCACCTCACCGATGCCGGCGGAGGGCGCCCAGCCGGGCTTCCACCACTAGGGGCTACCGCAGGCGCACCCGGGCGACGGCCACGAGCGTCTTCCCCGCGCGCAGCTCGCACCGCCAGGTGCCGGCCGGCAGGCCGCCCCGCAGCGACACGAACGACGTCACGAGCGCCCGCCGCGGCTTGCCGGTGCGGTCGGTCGAGACGCCGCCCGGGCCGAACCAGCGGGTCGTGAGCTGGCGGCCGCCGCCCTTCTTCGGCAGCGCCGCGAGCCGGAAGGTGGCGTAGATGCGGGACTTGCCGCGCAGGGTCCGGGCCGGCGGCCCGTTCTGCAGCGCGGAGACGAAGCTGGTGCGGGAGACCCCCTCCGGCGGGGCGGCGATGGCCACCGTGCCCGTCACCGTCGCGAGCGCCGCGGCGCCCGCGGGCGGGGCCGGCTCGCTCACCCGGACCGTGTAGCGGCCCGGCAGGAGCCCCGCGGCGAGCGGGATCTGCAGGGCGAACGGCGCGGCGGGCAGGTTCAGGACACGCCGCTGGGCGACGCGCGACCCGCGCACGAGCGCGATCTCCACGCGACCCGCCCGCTCCAGCGCGCCGTTCAGGACCAGCCGGCCGCTGACGCGGCTGGCGGACCACGAGACCTTCGCGAGCCGCGCGCGCGTCAGGGAGATCTTCGGCGGGGGTGGCGGGGGCCCGGGGATGACCGCCGTCGCCGGCGCGGACAGGCCGCCGCCGCTCGGGGAGGTGAACACCGTGACCTGGGCCGAGCCCGGGGCGAGGTCGGCGGCCGAGAGCTGCGCGTGGAGGCGGGTGGGGGAGATCCACGTCGTCGCGCGGTCGGCGCCGTTCCAGCGCACGACCGAGCGGAACGCGAAGCCGCTGCCGGTGACGATGAGCGTCGGGCCGACCGCCAGCCCGCCGATGGCGGGGACCGCGCCGATGGGCTGCCAGTCTGCGCCGAAGTCGAGGGCCGGCCCCGGGGTCTCGCGGGTCGCCGTGCCCCCGGCCGAGGGCAGGCGCCAGAGGCCGTTGGGGGTGCCGCCCGTGCGCTGGAAGAGCAGGACGGTGCCGTCCGGCGACCACACCGGGCGGGCCGCGGGCTGACCCGACGGGAGGTTCGTGGTGCCCGTGCCGTCGGCGTTGACGATGAAGGGGATCTGGCTCGTCCGCGTCACGACGATCCGCGAGCCGTCGGGTGAGTAGTCCGGCTGGATCGCGTCCGAGAGGAACGGCGTGCGGCCCGCGCCGGTCGCGCCGACGATCGACAGGCTGTCGCTGACGTCCTGGAACAGGATGCGCCCGCCGTCGGGGGTCCAGACGGGCCCTCTCTGGTCGCCCGCCCCTCCCGCGACGGTGAGGCTCGGCGCCGGGGTGAGCGACGCCACGGCGACGTCGTCGTCCGTGCCGTTGTTGACGGTGTACGCCAGGCGGGTCGCGTCGGGGCTCCACGACGGCGTGGACTTGTCGCCCGCGTCGAACGTCCGCTGCACCAGGTTCCCGCCGGCGGCGTCCATCGTCCAGATCTGGAAGGTGCCGCCGTTCCGGTCGCTGGCGAACGCGATGCGGAGCCCGTCCGGCGACCAGGTGGGGTCGGAGTTCTGGCCCGTGTTCGTGATGGCCGTCGCCACCGCCGCGACGCCCGGGTCCTTGATCATGATCTGGGAGTTGCGCTCGAAGACGATGCGCCCGTTGAGCCCGGGGAACGCGGCCGATGCGGGGCCGGCCAGGACGCCGGCGCCGACGGCCGCGACGGCGAGGGCGGCGAGTGCCGGGCGCCTACGCAACGCGCACCCGCGCCGTCGCCACGAGCGTGCCGCCGTAGCGCAGCTCGGCCCGCCACTGGCCCGTGGGGAGCGCCCGCGGGCCCTTGATGAAGGCGATCACGACTGAGGTCCGTCCCTTGCGGTCGATCGCCACGGGCCTCCGCGCGCCCGGGGCGAACCAGCTCACGGTGAGGCGCTTGCCCGGCTTGGGCCGGGCCGCGAACCGGTAGTGGGCGAAGATGATCGAGCGGCCCGCGATCCGCGTGAAGGGGCGGCCGCCGATCTTGGTGCTGAAGTAGGCGCGCGAGACGACGCCCTCGCGGGGCGCGGGGACCACGATGCGCCGCTCGGCCGTGGGCAGCAGGCCCGGGCCGGAGCCGATCTCGGCGACGCGCATGAGGTAGGGCCCGGGGACCATCGTCGGCGAGAGCAAGAGGCGCCGGCTGACGGTGCCCGCGCCCTGGGCCGTGACGGTCCGGGTGACGAGGGCCTTGCCCTTCCCGCTGGCCTTGTGGACCGTCACCCGGAGGCGGGCGGCGCGCGACACGTTGAGGGAGGTGACGAGGCGGCCCTGCAGCCGGCTGACCTTCCACTTGTTCTGCACCGTCGCGCCGGGGATCTGCAGGACGACGGGCGCCGGCGCCGGCGTGACCGTGAACGTCTGGAGACCGGACGTGCCGCCCCCGACCGGGCCCGTGACGACCTCGACGCGGGCCGATCCGGCTGCGGCCAGGTCGGACGCGGGGATCGCGGCGGTCAGGCGGGTCGGGTTGACGAAGGTGGTCGCCCGGTCCTGGCCCTGCCAGCGGACGCGGGAGCGCTGCGTGAAACCGCTCCCCGTGACCGTGAGCGTGAAGGCCCCGCTCCCGGCCTGCGCCGACGCCGGGCTGATGGCCGACAGGAACGGGAGCGCGGCGACGGTCTGCCAGGCGGGGCTGCTGTCACCCTGCACCGTGCTGGTGAGGGGGGTGAGCCCGACCTCCTGCCCGCCCGAGGCCATCGTGAAGATGTGGGCCGCCCCGCCGCCACGGGACGACGAGAACGCTATCAGCGTGCCGTCCGGGGACCACGAGGGGTCGACGTCGGCCCCCGGGTCGGTCGTGTGCCGCTGGAGGCCGGCCTCCCCGCCCGCGGACGAGGCCGAGTAGATGTCGGTGTTGCTGCCGCGGCTGCTGTCGAACGCGATGCGCGAGCCGTCGGGCGACCAGGTGGGCGAGTTGGACGGCAGCGTCGTGAGCTGACGGACGTCCACCTCGGTGCCGCTCGCCGACAGCCTCCACAGCAGGCCGCCGCTGCCCCGTCCGCTGCGGAACGCGATCGCGGTGCCGTCGGGTGACCACTCGGGCTGGTCGTCGGTGACGGCGCCGTTCGACGTGTGCCGGATGACGCCGGACCCGTCGAGCCGCGCCGAGTAGATCTCGAGGTTGTCCGTCCCCCGTTCGGCGGCCCACGCGATGCGCGTCCCGTCCGGTGACCACGCGGGCTGCTCGTCCGTGCCCGGGTCGACCGTCCAGCGCTGCTGGTTCGAGCCGTCCGCGTTCATGATGTAGATCTCGGCGTTGCCGCCGTCCCGCCGGCTCGTGAAGGCGATGCGCTGGCCGTCGGGCGACCAGGCGGCGTCCGAGTCCTGGAAGTTCGTCAGCGGTGTCTGCGACCCGCCCGCCGCGGTCATCGAGTAGATCGAGCCGGACCCCGTGGCCCGGTCGAAGGCGATGTTCCCGTTCAGGCCCGGCGGCGTCGCGGAGGCGGTGCCTGCCAGCACCGCGAGCCCTGCGACGGCGATGAGCCCGGCGAGGGGGCGGATCATGCGGTGACTCCGGGTCGTCAGGACGCTGGGAGCGCCACTCTTCACCACGGTCCGCGCCGCCGCAACCCGCCCGGGGCCGGGGGTCCCGGGCATCTACTGACCGGGCGGGGGGGCCGTGGGCGGGGTGGACTGATCCGCGGGGTCGGGCACCGCCGGGAGCACCCGCGCGGTGTTGGGCCGGGCGATGGCCGGGTCGTCCGCGTCGTCGGGTGTCGCGGGGTCCGGAGCGGCCTGGAACACGCCGCTCGCGCGGCCGGCGCTGGGCGGCCCCGCGGGGACCGGATCCGGCGCCGGGGCGGGCGCGGGGGCCGGTGCGGGCGCGGGAGCAGGGGCGGGGGCGACCGGCGCGGCGGGCGCGGGGGCCGGGGCCACGGGGGCCGCGCCGGGGACGACGGCCCCGGCGGGCGGCGCCGACTGGCCGGCGGGGACCGCGATGGAGCCGTCCGGGTTGCCGCCGAGGTCCGCGTAGAAGATGCGGATGTTCTTGAGCCAGTTCGAGTTCAGGTTGGTCGGGTCGTTGGCGACGCCGAGCGGCGCGTACCGCGCCTGGATCTCCGGGAGCGTGTCGAGGCCGTCGTCGATGTAGCCCGTCTTGAGGCCCCGGGCGACGGTCGCGATGTTCTCCTCCCAGCTCGGGAACGGCCGGTGCGGGCCCCACCCGAACGCGTTGTTGATGGAGATCGCGCCGGGGTCGGAGCCGAGCGAGCTCTCGCCCCGGGCGATGGCGACGAGCGCGCGCGGGTCGATGCCGTTGAGGCGCCCCTCGCGCACGAAGACGGCGCCGTAGTCCTTGAGCGGGGCGTCGGGGTGCTTCGAGGCCATCCACGCGTTGAGCTGGGCTGCGAGCTGCTGGTCCTGGGGGCTCAGCGTCGCGAGGGCCTCGGCCGGGCCGAGGGGGCTGCCGTCCGGCGTGGGCGCGGGGATCTGGACCGGCACGTTGGGGTCGATCGGCGCGGCGCCGCCGCCGGCGGGGACCGGCACGGGTGGTGGGGCGGGCGCGGCGCCCGGGACGGGTGCGGCCGGTGCCGCGGCGGGGGCCGGGGCGACGGGCGCGGCCGCGGGTGCCGGGGCGACCGGTGCCGCGGCGGGCGCGGGGGCGGGGGCGACCGGCGCCGCGGCGGGGGCGGGCGCGACGGGTGCGGCGGCAGGCGCGGGGGCCGGCGCGACCGGCGCGGCGGGGGCGACCGCGGGCGCCGGGGCCACGGGGGCCGCACCCGGGACCGCGGCGGGTGCCGCGGCGGGGGCCGCCACCGGGACGTCCCCCGCGCGGAATCCCACCTCGATGCGGTTCCGCAGGTCGCGGTCCGTGAAGAAGCCGTCGCCCTTGATGCGCCACGGCGTGCCGACCTCCGAGGGCCGGCCGGTGGGGTCGAGCGCGGCGAGCTCCTCGGCGAGGTCGCGCGCGTCCACGTTGTTCGGGCTCACCGGCTTGCCGTTGACGCTCGAGATGACGATGCGGGTGATGCCGTCGCCGTTCTCGACGCTCGTGATGCCGATCTCGTAGCGGTCCGAGACGTTGGCGAGCATCGGGATGGTGCGCGGGTCGATGTCCTTCGACAGGAGCTCCGACTCCACCGCGGGCGCGGCCACCACGTTGGGATCCGCGATCACGTCCTCGGGGCGCAGCGCGACCGGGGCCGGGACGACGGGCGCGGCCGGGACGACCGCGCCGGGCACCGGCGCCACGGGGACCGCACCCGGCACCGGGGCCGCGGGGACCGCGCCGGGCACCGGGACGCCCGCGACCGGCACGGGCTGCGCGCCGCCCCCCTGGTAGAGCTGCTGGAGGTAGGGGAGCGGGTCCTCCATGTTCGAGACGTTGTAGCCGCCCGAGAGCGACTTCCACACCTCGATGTGGGTGTGCTCCGGGCCGTCCGTCCACGGGCTGGTGACGGCGATCTGGGTGCCCGCCGTGACCTGCTGGCCCACGCTCACCGAGCCCGGCGTCACGTGGCGGAAGACCCACACCTTGCCGTCGGCGCCCTGCAGCTTCACGGTGCCGCCGAAGATCTGGCCGGAGGTGCCGCGCGAGGCCCGCACCTCCACGATCGTCCCCGACATGGGGGCGCGGATCGGGGCGTTCTCCTCGGTGAAGAAGTCGTAGGCGGCGTGGTAGTTGCCGCCCGAGCCGGGGGCGCCCTCGGCGTCCGGCACCCGGAACTCCGACGAGTGGAGCTTGCCGCCGGCGTTCGTGTTGTTCATGAAGGACGGGTCGACCGGCTGCACCGTCGGCCCCGCCCCCGCCGCCGGCACCGCGTCGGCGAACGCCTCGATGCGGTTGCCGTCGTCGTCCCCGCCGTTCGAGCCGAAGTCCGGTGTGTTGCCGAAGCGCTGCGGGGCGTCGTCGGCCGCGGGGGCGCCGAAGGCCTGGCCGAACGCCTGCTCGTCGGCGGCGTCCCGGGGCGCGAAGTCGCGGCGCACCGGCACGGCGCGCCCCTCGGAGCGGCAGATGGGGCAGAGGGCCGAGCCGATGGGGGCGGGGTCGCCGCACGAGGAGCAGCGCGTGAGCGTCGCCGGCTTCTCCGGATCCTTGAGCAGGCAGACCGGGCACGACGGCACGTCGTCGCGGTCCGCCGCGGCGAGGTCCGACAGCGGCGGCGCGTCCACGGAGTCCTGCACCGCGGGCATCGCGCGCGACAGGGCGCCTGCGGCGGCCCAGCGGTCGGCGCCGTCGTCGGCCCGCATGTGCTGCACGAGCTCCGCGATGCCCACGCCCTCGGCGGCGGCCGCGAGCAGCACGCCCGCCAGGCTCGACCGGGACTCGCGCACCTCGAGGGTCTGGAACGCCTTGCCGGAGTCGGCGGCCAGCTCGTCGGCGACCTCGCCCAGGTCCATCGCGCGGCAGGCCCCGGCCGGGTCCCGCCGGAACTGCGACCGGAAGTGGTCGTCCGTCAGGAGCCGGGCCAGCATGTCGGCGGCGGCGCTATCCGACGGCATCGGCGGCCTCCCCGCCCGCGGCGCGGCGTCGCGCGAGCAGCGGCTTGCCCACGGTGATGGCCACGGGGACGAACAGCAGAAGGTAGAAGGCGCCGAGCACCGTCCACACCACCTCCGGCGACGCGATGGCCGTGAGCCGGTCGAAGTACAGGAGGGTGAGGATTATGACGAAGCCGATCGCGGCGATCATCCATCCCAGGCTCGCCACCCCGTAGATGGCCAGGGCGCGGCCGCCCTCCTCCACCGGGGCCGCCGTCCCGGACAGGCGCCGGTTGAGCCGCTCGCGCGCCCGGCGGCGCAGCCCGGGCTCGCCGAGCCAGTCCACCAGCATGTGGTACCCGTCGCGGTCCAGGAACGGGTTGAGGTTGTAGAAGGCCCCGACGTAGGCGGCCAGGGCCACCTGGTAGACGATGTCGCGGGTGTTGCCGGACGGCAGCGCGAGCGCCACGAGCGCGGCGGCGCCGCCCACCGCCAGGTCGCTCACGGGCCCGGCGGCGCTGATCGCCAGGCGCCGGCGCCGCGGCTCGAACCAGGCCTCCGTCGTGTCCACGAACGCGAACGGGATGCCGATGATCGACTTCACGCCGGCCCGGGGCACGGTGCGGCCGAACGACGCCATCGTGAGGCCGTGCGCCACCTCGTGGATGGCCACCACCAGGAAGCGCCCGGCGAGGAACACGAGGCCGCCGATGCCGATGCGGTCCGCCACCACGAAGGGGGTGCCGCCCCGGCCGACGATGAGGCCGATGAACGCGGCGATGCCGGCGATCGCGACGAGCGTGATCGCGATGAGGCCCAGGCGGGTGAAGAAGACCCAGCCGCCGCGCCGGTAGAGGCGGGCGAAGAACGCGCCCGCGCCGGGGATGACGCGTTCCCGCGGCTTCACGAGGCGGCCGAAGAAGCCGCCCCGGGCGTGCGCCTCGGGCCCGTCCACGCCCACCAGCAGCCCGCGCTCGCCCAGCTCACCGAGCAGCCGGGCCAGGCGCCCGACCCCGCCGTCCCCGTGGAGCTTCTCCGCCTCGGCCATGAGCTCCGGGAGGGAGGTCTCACCGTCGAGCATCTGGACGATGGCCGCGTCGGCCTCGCCCAGGCGCAGCAGGTCCGGCATGTGGTCGCTCGACAGGACGTAGCGCAGGCGCTCCTGGCCCTCGGCCAGCCGCTTGAGCTTCCAGCCGGGCTTCATCTGGGGCCGGAAGCCCGCCTGGGTGCCGGCCTGGGAGACGTGGACGTCGCCCGCGGCGGCGAGGACGACGCTGGCGTTGGCCGGCACCACCATCGTGCGCCCGGCCTCGGCCTCGTCCCGGTGGCGCTCGACCCGCAGGTCCACGTCGCCGACGCCCACGACGGCCCCGTCGCGCAGGGCGGTGGGCCCGGTCACGGCGACGCCGTCCACGAAGGTCCCGTGGCTGGACCCCGCGTCCTCCACGGTGGGGGTCCCGCCGGCGAGCGTCAGGCGCGCGTGGGTGCGGGAGACCGTCCGGTCCTCGAGGCGCACCGTGCTCTCCGGCGAGCGTCCGATGACGGTCGTCTCGGCGAGGGGCAGGCGCTGGCCGCCGGGCAGCACGAGGTCGTACGCCGCCGCCCGCCCGTCGACCGAGGTGCCGCAGGAGTGGCAGAAGGCGTCGCCCCGGCCCAGCTGGCGCCGGCAGGACCGGCAGAGCACGGTGGGTCTACCCCGCGGCGGGCGGAGCCCAGACCGGGCTGCCCGAGGCGGCGTCGAGGCGGCTCAGCAGCGTCTGCTCGTTCGGCGCCGAGAGCTGCACGCGCACGATGCGCCCGACCTCGTCGCACGTCGAGTTGCGCTGGGCGATCGCGAGCTCGGCGCCGTCGGGCCGCCAGGAGAGCTCACAGGCCGCGATGAACGGCTGCTGCTCGGCCTCCGTCCCGATGACCCCGCCCTCGACGGGCACGGTCCACAGGGTGAACGTGTTGCTCTTCCAGTTGGCCGAGAACGCGAGGGTGCTGCCGTCCGGCGAGAAGGCGGAGGAGAGCACCTGGTCCGTCTTGCGCTGCTTGTGCATCCCGTCGGTGATGAAGCCCTGGGGGGTCCAGTCCGCAGGGTTCCCCGAGTTCGGCGTCACCGAGGTGAGCAGCAGCAGCTCGGTCTGCGGCCCGTCCGACGCGGTGACCACGATGGAGCGGCCGTCCGGCGACCACGCGGGCCGGCTGATGTTGACGTCGCGGTCCGAGATGCACTTGGGCACCGCGTTGCTGGCGTCGGTGCGCGCGAAGCAGAGGTCGTAGTCCTCGGGGTTCGAGCCGCGGTTGGAGACGAAGGCGACCACGCTGCCGTCGGGTGAGATCGCCGGGCGGCGGTCGTCGAAGCCCGAATCGGTGAGCGGCCGCGCCGAGCGCGGGTCGTTCGGGTCGATGGCCCAGATCTGCGCGGACGGCGCCACGCCCTTCACCGAGCCCTCGGGGCCGCGGCGGTAGGCGATGAGCGGGGTCGAGAAGGACGCGTTGGCCTGCTCCTCGATGTCCTCGCTGGCGGCGATCGGCTCCACCGGCTCGCCGGTCGCGCCGCCGACGCGCACGATGTCGCCGTCCGAGTCGTGGATGACGGCCGGGTAGCCGCGGGAGATCGTGATCGCGACGGTCGCGCCCGGGGCCACCTCGGTGCCCGGCGCCGGCTCCTGCGAGAGGACGGTGCCGGGTGCCTCCTCGGCGCTCGCGGCGCTCACGACGCCCGGGACGAGGCCGAGGGCGGCGAGCGCGTTGGCCGCGTCCGTCTGGCTCGTGCCGGTCACCGTCGGCACCTCGACGCCGCCGCCCGGCGTGGGCGGGCTGGGCTCGACCACCGGGGCGCCCGTGGGCGCGGGCAGCGGCACCGGCGGGCCACCGGGCGTGGGCACCTGCGGGGCGGTGGGGGTGGAGGTGCCGGGGGTCGTCGGGGTGCCCGGGTCCGTGACCGGCGGCGGCGGCGCGGTGGGGTCGACCGGGGCGGTCGGAGCGGGGGCCTCCCCGCCGGGCGTCGTCGTGGTGGGCGTGCCCCCGGTGCCCGGGGCCAGCACCACGTCGATCGCGGCGCCCGCGGCCTCGAGGCTCTCGGGCACGGGGATCTGGTTGGCGATGGTCGCCGTGGCCGGGTCGATGCCCTCGTTGAGCGGCCGCCCGAGCTGGAAGCCCGCGGCGGTGAGGGTGGCGGTGGCCTGGTCCGTCGTCTGGCCCGTCAGGTCCGGCACCGCGACCTTGTCCTCGCCGACGGCGATCTTGATCGTGACCGGGGTGCCCTCCTCGGCGCTCTCGCCCGCGGGCGGGTCCTGCTCCACGATCGCGCCGGGCGCGGCCCCCTCGGGGGCCGGCTCCTCGAAGGTCTCGCCGAGCGTGAAGCCCGCGTCCTCCAGGAGCGCCTTCGCGGCGAAGACGTCCTCGGCGGCCGTGACGTCGGGGACCTCCGCCGACGACGTGCGCTGCGACAGGAGCCAGATGCCCCCGATGATCAGCAGCGGCACCACGATCATGAGCCACCACGGCAGCCACTGGCGCTGCCGGAAGGTGCCCGTGACCGGCGGCCCGGGGGTGTCCGTGCCCGCCGGCTGGGCGACCACCTGGAACGGGTGGAGGACCGTCTTGCCGATCCAGATCTGCTTCGGCGGGGAGACGCCGACGGTGGCCTCGAGGCGCTCGCCCGGGTCGAGGCGCAGCGGGCCGCGGATCTCGCGGCCGGCCTTCTTGCGGCGCTTGAGGAAGCGGACGACCTTCCCCTCGGCGCCGGCCGTCGCGCGGTCCAGCGCCTGCTTGCCGATCTGCTCGGCGTCGAGGCGGCCGACGCCCATCCCCTCGGCCCTGCGGTACGCGTTCTCCGCGACGTCGATGCCCTCGCGCTTGCGCCGCTGCGGCGGCACGTAGGGCTCGCGGAAGACGAAGCCGAGCTTCTCCTCGGCGTCGACGCCGCTCAGGGCCACCTCGACGGGCGCGTTCGCCTTGTTGGTGAGCGCGAGCGTGAAGCCGGCCTCGATGCGCCCGGAGCGGCGCTCCGGGGTGAGCGCGGCCTCCAGCTCGCTGTAGGGGCCGATCGTGAGGGTGGTGGGCGCCGAGTGGACCACGGCGCCCGTGGCGCGCGAGGTGGCGACGATGGTGATGGGCCAGTCGCGCGCCTCGGCCTCGGCGGAGCGCGGTGGCGCCAGCCGGACCTCGACCTCCTGCTCGTACGACCCGCCCGCGGCCCCGAACGGGACGAGGTACACCGTCGCGGGCAGCGCCTCCGACCAGCCGTCGGGGAGCCCGTCGACCGTGATGTCGTAGTTGTCGACGATGCCGCTCTGGTTGCGGATGAGCGCCCGCATCATCACCGAGCCGCCGGGATCGACCGCGAGGCCGAAGGGCTCGGAGGCGTAGCCCTCGTCGTCGGGGCGGCGGAGGGCGATGAGCACCGGGTCGGGCTGCGCCGGGGCGGGTGCCGGCACCGCGGCGGCGGGCGCGGCCGGCGGCGGTGCGGCGGGCGGGAGGGCCGCGCCCCCGGCGGGCGGGGCGCCCGCGGGCGGCGCGGGTGCCGGAGGGACCGCGGGGGCGGCCGGGGCGGCGGGTGCCGCGGGCTCGACGGCCTGCCCGTACCCGGTGGGCTCCCAGCGCAGGTACTCGCCGCAGGTGGGGCAGAAGTCGGGATCGCCTTCGGCGATGTTCCCGCACGAGCGGCAGACGGAGCTCACGCGCCCTCGGGACCTCGTTTCGCCGACCGGATGCGAAGCCGGTACTGCACATGGACCGGCTTCATGATCTCGATCATACGCGCGAGTCCGGCGGGTTCCTCCAGCGGTACGTCGCAGTACACGACGAAACGGGGCGGCGGGGCGGCCGGCAGGTCGGCCGGGCTCCCGGCGTGGACCACGCCGCCGTCGTCCTCGACGCGCAGCGGCAGGTCGGGGAACGCGATCTTCAGCGCCTGATCCAGGCCGGCCCGGGTGCCGCGCCGGCGCGAGAGCTCGGACGACATGCGCACCAGCTCACGGCGGCGCTCCTGAGGCCACGACTCGTCCAGCTCCACGCCCAGCCATGCGGCGAGCAGCTCCAGGATGCCGGGGTCCGTGAGGCGGCTGTCGAAGTGCGCGGGGAGGTTGTCGAGGGTCGCGACGATCGGGTCGAGGAGGGTCTCCAGGGCGGCCACGAACCGCATGCCGAAGTCGCCCTCCCGGTAGATGCCGGGGAGGCCGGAGCGCAGGTAGCCCCGCGCCGATGCGACCGCGGGTGCGGCGGCGCCGTCCCCGCTCACAGCTCCGGGTGCTCCGCGCGCACGAGGTGCTTGCCGGACGCGATGAGCTCGTCGGAGTCGAGCGGGATGTGGCTGCCGGCCTGCTTCGGCTGCTGCTCGCCGCTCTGGAGGTCCGTCTCGTAGACGCGCAGGATCTTGACGAAGTCCACGCCCTCCACCTGGTGGATGACGCCGTAGAGCTCGCCCTGGTTGAGCGCGCGGCCGAATTCCCAGCCCGTGCCGGCGCCCTCCATCGCCCCGCCCACGAGCGGGTTGAGGTAGGTGTAGAGCGCCTGGGCCACGTCCTCCTCCACCCGGCGCGGGTCGGCGCGCAGGTTGGCCTGGAGGTTCACCACGACGCTCACGCCCCGGTAGCGCGCGGGCACGAGTTCGACGCGGGTGCCGATCAGGCGCCGCTCGTCGAGGTACGCCGCGACCGTGGAGAACAGCTCCTCGTCGGGCGTGAGCTCCACCTGGGTGAGCTGGCGGTCGGCCGGCTCGATGCGCGGCACGAGGTGGAGGCGGGCGACGCCGACGGTGTCGGGGGGCTCCACGCAGATCGCCCGGGCCACCCGCGGGGACGCCTCGCCGCAGAGGAACTCGAAGTCCTCCCCGGTCACGGCCCGGTAGCGGGTGCGGATCTCCATCGCGGCGCGCTGGCGGGCGGCCTCCAGGGTCTCCGGGTCCACGCCGCCCGCGGCGGGCGACGGGTTCACCACGGTCGAGACGGTGGGGATGGCGCTCTTCAGCACCGTCAGGGCGCCGGCGGCGACGTTGCCGCGGCGGCCGCCCCCGTGCCGGTAGGACATCCGCAGGCGGCTGCCCTTGGGCGGCACGGCGCCGTACTGGTCCCAGGAGCCCCGCCCGGTACGGATCGCCGGACCGAAGGAGACGGTGCCGCTGGCCGGGTCGAGCGTGAACACCTCGGCGTTCGCGTCGGCCTCGGCGAAGGACTCGACGAGCTGCCACGGGCGCCAGGCCGGGGAGTCCGGCTCCATCACCTCGAGGCCCTCGGTGCCGTCCAGCGTCAGCACGGGCGCGTTGCGCAGCGCGAAGCTCTGGCCGGGCGTCCCGTCGCTCTCGCCGATCGTCTCCTCGTCCACCCGCACCGAGTGGGCGGCGGGCACGAGGGCGCCGAGCGGCGCGGCGGTGATCGAGTAGATCTCCGGCGGGTGCGAGAAGGTGGCGCCGGGCGCGCCGCGCCGGGTGGTGTCGTCGAGGCGGCAGCGCACCCAGTGGGCGCGGGTGCCGCCGACCGTCGCCGGGTCGTGCGCGGACGGGAGCTGCAGCTCCACGACGCCGGAGCCGTAGTTGAAGCCGCCGGTGGCGTCGAGCAGCACCTCGCACTCCGCCCAGCCGCCGGGGCCCTCCCCGGAGGAGATCTCCCAGCGCAGGGGCGGGTCCTCGGGGTCGACGCCGGCGCCGCGGGCCTGAGAGCAGTCCACGTCGACGCGCAGCAGCATCCGCGACAGGTCCTCGTCGAACCCGATGTAGAGGGCGTCGCCCACCGTCGGGGGCATCCCGAACGGGAGCTGGTCCGGGCCCTTCGGCGTGGCGGTGCCGTTCGCGACGCCCACGTCCTTCACCTGGCGGCCGCGCTCGATCTGGTACGCCGTCGGGCGCGCCGCGGGCACCGTGACGTCCTCGAGCGTCTGGAAGACGACCGGGTCCTCGCCCGGGGTGCGCGGGGTAGCGACCTCGGTGGACGAGGCCGGGATGAAGACCGGCGCGGTGGCCGGGGCCGACAGCCGGAAGCGCACGTCGGCGTGGGCGGCGGTCGCCGGCTCGAGCGCGATGCCGAGCAGCTCCATGAGCGCCACGTGGAGCTTGTCCGGGATCCGGTTGAGCCGGTAGATGACCATCTCGGTCATCCAGGCGAACAGCTCGATGAGGGTGACGCCCGGGTCCGAGACGTTGTGCTCGGTCCACTCGGGGCAGCTCTGGGCGATCCGCAGGCGGGCCTCGTTGACGAGGTCCTGGAAGTCGCGGTCGTCGAGCTTGACGGCGGGCAGGCGCGTGCTCATGGCGCGCTCTCCTCGGCCGGGATGACGTAGAAGGGGTAGACCAGGTTGCGCACGTCGTTCGTGTCGCGCAGGCGGTAGGCCACGTCGATCACGACGACCTCGTTGACGACGCCGGCGCGGTTGTCGGCCTCGATCGACATCTCCACGCTGACGACGTCGATGCGCGGCTCCCAGCGGTCGAGCGCGTAGCGCACCTCGTTCTCCAGGCGGCCCACGAGGTAGGCGTCGACCGACTCGAAGACGTAGTCGTGGATGCCGCAGCCGAACTCGGGGCGCATGGGCCGCTCGCCGGGGGCGGTGCCGAGGATGACCTGGATCGCCTCGCGGACGTCCTCGTCCTCGTGCGACAGGGCGAGGCCGCCGCGCGCGTCGACCCGCAGGGGGAAGGAGAGCCCGGATCCGAGGATGCCGCCCATCAGCCGAGCTGCACCTGGGCGCCCTTGACCTGGACGGTCCCGCGCGCCTGCAGGCTGAGCGAGGAGCCCGCCTTGATCGTGAGGCTGCCGTCGGCCTCGATCGACACCGTTGCGCCCTTCACCGTGATCGTCCCGTCCTTCTTCAGCACCGCGGTGGCCTTGCCGACCTCGATGGTCAGCTCCTCGTCCGCGGTGACGGTCATCTTCTTGTCCGCCTTCAGGCCGATGGTCTCGGCCGCGCGCAGCCGGAACGAGCCGTCGGTCTGCACGAGCTCGCCGGGCGTGTCCTCGCCGTTCCAGAGGGCTCCGAGCACCATGGGGCGCCGCACGTCGCCGTGCTCGAAGGCCACCAGGACCTCGTCACCGACCTGCGGGGTCATCATCAGGCCCCGGTCCTTACCGGCCCCCGGCCCGGTGGTGCGCGCCCACCAGCCCTCGGTCTCCTCCCCGAGCTCGGGGTAGCGCACGCGCACGCGGCCCATGCCGTCGGGATCGTCGTTCTGCGTCACGACGGCGATCTGCACGCCGCCGGACTCCCAGCCGGGCCGCGTGGAGGGCGTCATGAGCTCCACGAGGCTGCGCGACGAGTCGCCCGACACCCGGAAGCGCGTCTCGTAGCCCGCGCCGCCCTTGAAGGCGTGGACCGTGGAGGTGATGCGGTAGGTGCCGCTGAAGCGCGTGCCGACGCCGCCGACCTTGATCGAGCCGCCGGCGCGCAGGCCCGGTGCGCCGCGGCAGGTGCCCTCGGCCTCCAGGTAGGCGTTCGCCACCCGTGCCATGACGCTCTTGGCGAGGGCGTCGGCCTCGGCCTGGTCGCCCACCGGCGCGTCGGAGATCGTGATGGTGCCGCCGCCGAGCGCCTGCGCGACCTTCTCCCGGCCCACGCCGATCTCGGAGCGCGGCTTCTCGGGCTTCGCCCGCGCCTCGATCGCGCGCTTGGTGGTGTGGTCCCAGCCGCGCACGACGACCTCGTCCACCTGCTGCACGCCGGTCAGGCGGGGGCGGAACTGGGTGAGGGTCTGGCCGTAGGTGAGCTCGACCGGCGTCGCCCCCGTCTCGCCGCCCGCGGCGCGGAAGACGAGCTGCTTGTCGAGCACCATCACCTCGCAGCCGACGCGGCCGGCGAGGCGCCAGAGGAACTCCCAGTCCGTCTCGTTGCTCTGCTGCACGAAGGGCAGCGTGCCGCCGCCGGGCACCTCGATCTTCGTGCTGGAGATCCCGGCCCGCTGGGCCACCTTCTCCACGACGTCGGCCACCGTGACGTCCTGGTAGGTCGCCGTGTGCCGGGTGCGGTTGAGGGCGTGCGACTGGTCGTAGCCGCGGGCGACGATGGTGATGCCGTCGGCGCGGAACTCCGGCTCGACCGCCGTGACCTGGCCCTTGATGAGCGACGTGACCGTGTTCGACTGCGGCGAGGCGAGCTTGATCTCGACCTCGGCGCCCACCTCGAAGGGGTGCGAGTCGACGTGCTTCAGGCCGGGGTCGGAAAAGCGGATGAGGAAGGTGTCGGGCAGCGTCAGGTTGTCCTCGACGCGCAGCTCCTGCAGCAGCGGCGCGATGCGTCCGTCGAGGGCCTGGCCGGCCACGAAGACCTCCGCGCCCGCGATGCCGGCGGTCCTGCCGGGGGCGGCCGTGCTCATCCGGGGAGGGTGGGGATGGAGAGGACGGTGCCGCGCGGCAGCGAGAGCGGGTCGTCGATGCCGTTGGCCTCGGCGATGCGGCGCCAGAGGGTCGGGTCGCCGTAGGCCGAGTGGGCGACGCTCTGGATGGAGTCGCCGTCGCGCACGACGTGGGTGCGCAGGCCGGCCATGCCGCGGGTGGTGGGGTTCTGGGGACCCTTGCCGACGGTCGGCTCGGCCTGGATGAGGCTGACCTTGGCCTTCGCCCGCACCGGGGTGCCGTTGGGCCGGAAGAGGAGGTACTGCACCGAGAGGTTGTCGATGACGGCCTTGAAGGTCGTCGTCGAGCCCCAGCCGAACTCCACGAGCGGCGGGCGGCCGCTGTTCTTGCCGGACGCGAGGGCCTTGTCGACGGCCATCGCCGCGAAGAGCGAGTTCGTGATCGCGCGGACGTCCCCGTCGGCCTTGTCCGAGTCGTCGAACAGCAGGTCGAGGGTCATCTTCTGGGCGTCCCCGCCGCCGAACTGCGCGGTCGGCATCCCCTCGCCGACGACCGGCTTCACCGTCCAGTTGTTCTTCTTGCTGATCGTGTACTCGGACGGGTTGAACCAGCAGTCGATCTTCGTGCCGCCCTCGAGCTTGAGGTAGGCCTTCGCGAGGTTGTCGGGGATCGCCATGTTCCGCCTCCTCAGACCGGGCCCTGGGACACGGAGACGAGGCCCTGGTGGGCGATCTCGAGCTGCTCCACCGCCACCTCGCCGGAGCCCGCCTTGAGGCCCGGCCCCGTCCACTTGACCGGGAACGCCCCTGCGAACGACCACGTCCGGATGGGCTCGAGACGCTGGGTGTACATCGTCACCGAGAGGTCCCGCCGGGCCGTCTTCTCCCGGCAGTCGAGCACCCACTTGAAGAAGGACTGCTCGTGGGTGATGCCGCGCGTGAGCACGATGTTGGCGAACTTCATCCGGCCGCGGAGCTTGTGGACGAAGTCGTTCACCCCGCCCTCGGCGTAGTCGAGGATCTCGTACTCCATGGAGAGGCCCGACACCTCGGTGAAGTAGCCGATGGCCTCGCCGGCGTCGACGCCGAAGAGGTTCCCGGGGACGGGATCCGGGTTGGACGAGCCGGGCGCGGGTGAGCGGTCCGTGGCCACCTAGTGCCCCAGGTTCCCGAGGAGGTCGCCCATGCGCTCGCGCTCGGCGAGCAGGTCGCGCTTGAGGCGCTCGAGGATCCCCTCGTAGAGGTTGTCGAGGTCCGGCATGCCCGGGAGCGGCGGGACGCCCGGCAGCCCGCCGCCGGTCGCCGCCTGCAGCAGCCCGCCGGCCGCCTGCTGCGCCTGGCCCGCCAGGCCGCCCGCCGCCTGCTGGGCCTGGTCGGCCAGGCCGCCGAGGTCCGGCATGGACGGGAGGGAGGGCAGCGACGGCATCGAGGGCAGGGTGGGCAGCCCGCCGGGGAGGGCGGGCATCGCCGGCAGCGTCGGCAGGCCCCCGGGGAACGACGGCATGTCGGGCAGCGACGGCATCGACGGGAGCGACGGCAGCCCCTCGGGCATCGACGGAAGCGAGGGGACGTCGGGCAGGGTCGGCATCGAGGGCAGGGAGGGGAGGCCCTCCGGCAGCGACGGCAGCGACGGCATCTGCGGGACCGACGGCATCGAGGGCAGCGACGGGGCCGACGGCAGCTTGGGCAGCGACGGCACCTTCGGCAGGTCGGGGATCTTCAGGCGGGCGATGGTGCGGGGCGCCGCCGCGGCGCCGGCCGCGACCGCCGTCGCCGCGGCGACCCCGGCCGCGCGGGGCCGTGCGGGGGTGCGGGCGAGAGCCGTCGTGCGCGCGGCCGCCGGGGCCGGGCGCGGGGTGGGCGACGCGGCGCGGGCCGCGGTCACCGCGGGACGGGAGGGTGCCGCGGGCGACCGTCCGGGGGCCGCCGACGGGGTGGCCGCTGCGGCCCGCGCGGGGGCGGCCGGGTACGGCAGCTCGGGCGGGGCGGGAACGGCGGCCTCGGCCGGCGCCGACGCGACGGTCGGCTCCACCGCCGGGGTCCAATTGATCGTCGGGGCGACGGGGGCGTCGCCGCCCTCCCCGGCGGCCGGCGGGGTCGCGGGGTCGGCCGTGGCCGTGAACGTCGTGTCCACGAGGGGTGCCGGGGGCGGGGGCGTCGCCGTGGCGGGGGCGACGTCGGCCGCCGGGGCGTCGGCCGGCTCGGCGCGGCGGCGCGAGAGGGCCCGGGCCAGGGTGCGCGGACGGGCCGCGGGCGCCGGGGCCGGCGCCGCGGGCGCGGCCGGGGCGGAGGCGGCGGGCGGGGTGGGTGCGGCGGCGGCCGTGGGCGCTGGCCCCGGTGACGACGGCGACGCCGTGGAGGCGGCGGGCGGGTCGGCCGGGGGCGGGGGAGGCGGCGGCGCGGCCTCCTCGCGGCGGGCGATGCGCCGGAACAGGCCTGCGCGGGCCGGTGCCGGCACGGGGGCCGGCGCCTCGGCGGCCGGAGCGGGAGGCGCCGCCGCGGGCTCGGGGGCGGCGACCGGGGCCGGCGCGGCGACCTCGACGGCCTCCGGCACCGGGCGGGCGCTGCGGTGCAGCACGGGCGCCGGCGGCGGCGGGGGGCTCGGCGCCTCGGGCGCGACGGCCCGGTGCAGGCGGACGGGAGCCCGGGCCGGCGCCGGGGTCGGCGGGGTGGCCGGGGTCGCGGGGGCGGCCTCGGCCGCCGGGGACGCGACACCCGGGTCCGGCGTCGAGGTCCACTTGGCGTCGACGGGGGACGGCGGGGCGGCCGGCGGCGCGGGAGCCGGTTCCGGCGATGCCGCGGGCGGCGCGGGGGCGGCCGCGGCGGGCTCCGGGTCCGGCGCCGGTGCCGGGGAGCGGCCGATGCGGTAGTTCGAGACCTCCTCCACCCGCGCCCGCGCCAGGGTGCGGGGCCGGGGGGCCTCGGCCGGCGGGTCGGCCGGGGCGGAGGGCGGCGCGGCGGGGGCCTCGGCGCGGGCGACCGCCGGGGTGGCGGGGGCCGCGGGCGCGTCGGGCTCGGCCGGGGTCATGGGGGCGCCGCTGTAGGGGACGGCGTCGTCCGGGAGCATCCCGCCGTACATCCACTCGAAGGCGAAGTCGCTCATGCCCTCGGGCTTCTCGACGGTCGGGGCCGCGGTCACCGGGGCGGCGGCCGCGGGGGGCGGCGCCATCGTCCGGGCCGAGCGGGCCACGACGGGCGCCCGGGAGGGCGCCAGGCGCATCGCGACGGGCTTCGTGACCGGGGTGCGGCGGGCCGTCACGGACCGGGTGAGCACCCGGCCGCCGGCCGAGCGCAGGGGCGCGACGCGGCGCACGCCGACGCCCCGCCCGAGGCGGGTCGTCGCGGGACGCCACCCGCCGGTGGTGCCGGACGGGCTCACGCGCCCGCCACCCGCCACGCGGCGAGCGTCTCCGCCTCATCCAGGAACCTCCGCCGGTCCCGGTGCTCGAGGTCGAGGATCGTGTCGAGCGGCCAGTGGAGGTGGTAGGCGAGGCGGGCCGTCTCCCCGAGCAGTCCGTCGGGGGACGGCCTCATGGTTCCCCCAGGCGGCCGTCCTCGATCTCGGTCAGGTCGACCTCGAAGTGGTGGCCGCAGTCCGGGCAGGCGATCGAGCCGACCGCCTCCCCGTCGGTGTTCAGGCGTTCGTAGAGCTTCTGGAGGTGGTCGAAGTCGGCCGCGAACAGCCCCTCCACCATCTCCGGGGTGACGTCGGTGACCGGGCCGAGCTGCGTGATCACCCGCGCGAGCAGGAGCACGCCGAGGTAGGCCTCGTTCTCGCGCACGGCGGGATCGCGCAGGGGCTCGATCTCGTCGCGTGCGGTCGCGAGGCGCATCCTGCCCTCGCGGTGGGCGGCGCCGTCGGCGTCGACCCAGCCGCGGGGCAGGGTGAAGGAGACCTCCGTCCTCATGGGCCCGTGCCCGGTCCGCCGGCTACTCGACCGAGAGGCCCTCGTGGCAGATCTGGATCTCCTCGACCGCCACGTCGCTGCTCTTCGGGTCGAACGAGACGCCCGTGTACTTCACCGGCCAGCCCTGGAGGAACTTGTACCGCTTGATGGGCGTGCCGTTGTAGTCGAGCATCTCGATGAAGCCGTCGACGCGGGCCTGGTCGGGCCCCTCGTCGAGCACCTGCTGGCGCCACTTGGACAGGTCCGACGCCTCGTCCACACCGCGCTTCAGCGTGATGTTGGACCACTTGAGGGCACCGGGGACCTTGCGGACGACCGGGTTGCCGTTGGCGTCCACCGACGTGTGCTCGACGACGGTCGTCTCCGAGTCGAGGCCGGTGCACTCACGGAAGTTCCCGATCCCCTCCTTGCCGCCCAGGTCGAGTCGGAATCGTGAGGGCGGGCGCGGCTCCTTCGCGGGCATGTCTCTCTCCTTCCTTCAGGGGGTCGGGGTTACGCCGAGACCTCGGCGGCGCCGGCGGTGAACTGGCTGATCCGGAAGATCACGAACTCGGCCGGCTTCACCGGGGCGATGCCGATCTCGATGACGACCTGCCCGGCCTCGACGGCCTCCGGCGGGTTCGTCTCGGCGTCGCACTTCACGAAGAACGCCTGCTCCGGCGTGGCGCCGAAGAGCGCCCCGTCGCGCCAGACGCGCGTCAGGAAGTTCGAGCTCGAGATGCGCAGGCGGGTCCAGAGGCGGTGGTCGTTCGGCTCGAAGACGGCCCACTGGGTGCCCTCGATGATCGACTCGCTCACGTAGTTGAAGAGCCGCCGCACGTTGACGTACCGCCACTCCGGGTCGCTCGACAGGGTGCGCGCGCCCCAGATGCGGATGCCGCGGCCCGAGAACGCCCGGATGCAGTTGATGCCGTTCGTGTTGAGGCCGCCCTGCTCCTCGTGCGTCACCTGGAAGCCGAGGCCGTTCGCACCGAGCACCACCTCGTTCGCCGGCGCCTTGTGGACGCCGCGGGTGCCGTCGGTGCGCGCCCACACGCCCGCCACGTGGCCGCTCGGCGGCACCATCATGGGCTGGTTCGTGAGCGGGTCCATGACCTCGATCCACGGGTAGTACAGCGTCGCGAACTTCGAGTCGTACCCGGCCGTGTCCATCCGCCACTCCAGGATGTCCTGGGGCAGCAGGTTCGCCGGCGCGTCGAGGATCGCCATGCGGTCCCCGGCGTTCTCGCAGTGGGCGATCATCTTGCCCTGGAGGTCCCGCACCTGGACGTCCTCGCCCAAGGTCTGCAGGTCCGGGCAGATCACCATCGTCACCTCGTCGATGGCGGCGATGGAGCCGAGGCCCTGGCGCTTGGCGACGTCACCCTCGAAGTCGGAGGCCGACAGGTCCGTCGGGGCGCTCGCGGCCGCGACGAGGGAGTAGGTGCCCGACGCCGGCGCGCGCTGCGCCTCCGGCAGGGAGCCCGTCTCCTCGATGCGGATGAGCTTCGAGGCCGAGTTGACCTTCGTCGCCAGGTTGGAGCGGCCGCGCTTGAGCGTCAGGCCGTCGTGCTCCTCGCGGGCGTTGCCCGCGGTCACGATCAGCTTCCAGGAGGGCTCTGCCTCCTTGCCGCCGCCGTCGCCCTCCTCACCCTCCGCCGGGGCCGGCGGGGGCTCCTCGGAGAGCTCCACGGAGACGTCGGCGTCCACGCCCGGCAGCGCCACCGCGCGCCACGCGTCGACGCCCGGGTTCGATGCGGCCGGCAGCGCGGCCTGGGCCGGCGCGGGGCCGTCACCGTCCCCGGTGCCGCCCACGCGGACGACCCAGCAGAGGCCGCCGCCGTTCTGGAAGAACCCGTACACGGAGTGCGCGAGGTACGCGCCGTTCATGAACGGGCCGGCGTCCGGGTTGGACGGGTCGCCGTAGAGGTTGGCGAACTGCGTCCAGTTCGAGATCCGCATGGGCGTGTTCACGGGCCCACCGGGCGCGAGGCCCACGAAGGCGGCGACGGACGTGCCCACCCCCTCGATCGGCTTCGACTGCGCCGGGATCTCCTCCACGTAGACCCCGGGAGTCAGGTAGGTCGGCATGTCAGTCTCCCTCTCGGCGACGTTCGCCGTTCTCGAGTTCGCTCAGCAGGGCTCCGGCCGTCCCGGCGGACACCCGGCGCGGGATGCTCCGCCCCGCGTCGTAGACGTGCATCTCGGACTCGTCCCGAGCCCACAGGATCAGCTTCGCCCCCGGCGCCGCGGCCTGTGCCCGCGCCACGTCGTCGAAGGCACGCTCGTCGAGCGGCAGCACGATCGCATCCGGCTCCACCTCGGCGGCGGCCTTCACCAGCTCCGCGGAGCCGCTCTGCTCCGTCACCTCGACCCCACGCTCGGCGAGCAGCCGGCGCATCCCCAGACGGTGCATCGGGGCGAGGTCCCCGAGGAGCACGCGCGGGGGACGGGGCGTTGAGGCGCACACGGCCGATACTCCGTGGTGCGGGGGTCCCCGCACACGCGCCGCGCGGGCAGCCTTGCGGGCACGCCGCGCTGCCCGATGGGTCGCCGCGGTGGCTCACCCGGCCTTGCGCGACGCCCTCCTCGGGGCCGCGCCGACGACGATGTCCACGCCGCCGCCCGGGATCGTCGCGCGCGTCTCGCCCTCGCGGCCGTCCGTCGCGCGGGCGCGCAGCACGTGCTCGCCGGACCGCAGCGGGCCGATCGTGAACTGCCCGAGCGCGTCGGCGACGACCCAGCCGGGGCCGCCCGCCATCACCACCCAGGCCTCGGGCACCGGGGCGCCGTCGGCGTCGCGGACGGTGCCGCGGATGCGGTAGAGGTCCTCCACGCTGGCGCGGCCGCCGTCGGTGTTGCGCAGGCGCAGCGAGGTGGAGACCACGTCGGGGCCGCGCTCGAAGGTGGCGCCCGAGTCGCACAGCAACGTCACGCCGTAGTCCAGGGACGCCTTGTAGGCGCCGCCCACCGACGACCAGAACTCGGGCGAGCCCGACTGGCGCGGCTCCGCCACCCGCGTACGCAGGGGGAACGGCTGCAGCCCGCGGTCCGCGAGGCCGCCGGCGAGCAGGTCGGCGGGGAGCGTGTCGTAGGCGTAGAGGATGGCGAGCAGCTGGGAGAGGAGGCGGTGCTCGTCCTCCACCTCGCGGGTCCAGGCGGTCACCGCGTAGGTGGCCAGCAGCCGCAGGGGCGGGCGCGACTCGATCGTCCGGCCGTCCTCGGTGCGCACGTCCCAGTCGGTGGGCCGGTGGTCCTCGGCCTGGCGCAGGTCGTAGAGGAAGAGGTTCACGGTCGGCGCGGAGAGCTGCGACGACCACTCCTTGCTCGGCGCCTCGAAGGCGACGTCGACCCCGTCGAAGCCGCGGCCCGTGAACTCCCGCTTCAGGAGCGCCTTCACGGTCTCGTCCAGGTCGGCGAGCATCGTGTTGAGCGGGACGCGGATGGACGTGCTCATGAGGTGTCCATGACACCATCGCCGGGGTGGCGGTCGCGCCCGCGGACGGTGTACGAAGGGGCAGACAAAGGGGCAGCGGTCCGTTGCGCGGGAGGGCAACGCCCTCAGCGCGATCTCACCGCCGGGTCAGTGCGAGAAGACCACCTCGACCTGCTTGCTCGCCTCGCGGACGTCCTCCGCGTGCTCGGTCCAGATGGCGAGGATGTAGTGCTCGCTGCGCCACGCCCGGATGACCTTGTTGATCTCGTCGTAGTACGTCGAGAACACCTGCCGGCGGGTCTGCTCGTGGATGCGCACGAAGTCCGAGGTCGGGTTCTTGCGCAGCTCCGCCATGAGGGTCTCCACCGGGACCTTGTTGGCGGCGGCGATGCCGGCCAGCTGCCCCTTCGCCTTCGCGACGGCCTCCTTCGCGCGTGGGCCGGTGGCCTCCTGGTCGTTGCCGGTCATGACCTGGGCGTAGCTCATCGCGGCCTGCCGCGCGTCGACCGCCCCCTCCAGGATCTGGCGGTGCAGCTCGCCCTTCTCGCCCGCCATGTAGATGCCCTGCGCGATGAGCACCCCCACGAGCAGCGGGGGCCCGGCGACGAGGGCCGCCTCCACGGCGATCGAGGCCGCCCCCTCGGCGCCGCCCTCGGCGAGCTGGGTGGCGATCCGCTTGTAGTTCGGCGTGATCTCGACCTTGAGCGTGGCCTTCGGCGTGATCTTGATGTCGGCCCCGTCGGCCGCCTTGAACGACCACTCCTTGATCTTCCAGTCGACGCCCAGCTCGAGCGTCGCGAACTTGATCCCGTCCTCCTTGGTGATGTCGAAGATGGTGATGCCGAACTTCGGCTCGAACCGCTCGCCCTCGAGGGAGAACTCGAGGCCGAGCTTCGCCTCGCCGCCACCGGCCTCGCCGCCCACCTTCGCCTTCGGCGTGCAGCCGTCCAGGATGCCGCCGACGCGCTTCTCGAACTCGGCCGTCACCTCGGCCTGGTACTTGCCGCCGCCCTCGGTGGCGTTCACCCCGCCGGCGCCCTTGAGCGTGACCCCGCTGGTGGGGTTGGGCGCCGTCGCCTGGGGCGGCGTCACCTCGACGTCGAGGACGCCGCCGAGCTTGAACTGGGCCGAGGCGTAGGAGAGGTCCTTCTCCCCGCCGAGCTTCTTGTCGGGGACCGTGACCGTGTGCTTGACGGACCCCTGGGCCGCCACGGCCGGCGCCGGCGCGGCCGGGGCGGTGGGCTCGCGCATGAGGCCGCGCGGCACCGTCCCGCCCGCGCCGCCCAGGGCGCGGGCGACGGCCGCGTTGCCCGCCGAGCGCTGCAGCGCCACCACCGACGCCGCGCCGCCGCCGACGGCCGGCCCGGGGGCGGCGACGTCGGGTGCCGCGACGACGGCCGGCTCGGGGCCGGCGGCCGCGTGGTCGTGCCCCACTAGCCGGCTGCCGGGGGGGTCGCGGGCGCGGCGCGGAGGGCCTTCTCGTCCGCCGCGAGGCGGGCCACCAGGGCGGTCCCGGAGGTCGCGCCGTTGTCGAGGGACCCGGACGCGAGGGCCGACCGTTCCTCGTCGGTGCGGCTCAGGCTGTGGAGCATCGTGGCGGCGTTGCGGGCGTTCCGCGCGGCCTCCTCCAGCTTCGCCTTCGCCGCCTGCGGGGCGGATCCCATGGCCGTCGTCAGGGAGTCGGCCGCCGTCCTGAGGAACTCCCGCTGCCTGAGGGCCGGGGTGTAGGGCTTCCCGGGGTCCAGGTTCCGCTTGCATGCCCCGAGTTCCTCGATGATCCCCTCGAGCGCGGCCCGCTGGTCGGGGGTGAGGGTGGCGGCGGCGTCCGGCGCGGGCGTCGCCCCTCCGGGGCCCGGGGCGGCATCGGGCGCCTTCGCCGGGGCGGGCGCGGGGGCCGGGGCCGGCGTGGGCGCGGGCGCAGGGGCCGGGCCGCCCGACGGCGCCGCCGGGGCTGCCGGGGCGGCGGGGTCCGCGGTCCCCAGCACTTCCCGGCACAGGCGCTGGGCCGTCTCGGCGCCCTCGAGGGCGAAGGCCACGCCCTGGTCGAAGCTCATGGTGGCGCCCGTCAGCATCGTCATGCCGTCGCGGAGGTGGTTCGCCATCGTCATCGTGGCGTCGGAGTACTGGTTCGGCAGCCCCAGGCCGAGCAGGGCCGGCCTGATCGCCGAGATGTGCCCCAGGACGGCGTCGGGGGCCTCCGGGTTCGACCGGATCGCGGCCGCCGTGTTGCGGTACCCCGGGATGATCTGCGAGTTCAGGGTCCCCTGTGCCCGCTGGAGCAGAGCCGCCTGCGCCTCCGTGCCCGGCCCGCTCGACTTGCTCGCGTCGACCTTGTCACCGCCCCACCACCCCTGGTCCTCGCCGTACGCCCAGATGCCGCCGGCGACGATGACCGGCAGCACGATGCGGTTCACGCGCGGGCCGGGCGCCTGCGAGATCGGCGCCACCGCGCGGGAGAACGCCCGGTTGCCGACCTGTGACGCCACGGCCGCCGCGCCGCCGTATCCCCCCGGCAGGACGCTCGGGCCCGGGGTGGCCGCCACGGGGGCGGTCTCGGGCGCGCGCTCCCTGCCGGTGCCGGTCACCGCGGTGCCCTCACGTGCTCGTGGAAGCGCTCGAAGTCGCTCTCCAGGGTCAGGCGCCCGAGCTTCCCGTACTCCAGGGCGACGCCCACCACGAGGTGGCGCATGGCGATCACGCGGTCGTCCTCGGCGGCCAGGAAGGCGGCGGCCAGGGAGGCGTTGCGGATGCCGCCGCCGGACAGCTTGAACTGGGAGGCCAGGAACTCCACGTCCACGTCGTCGCTCAGCGGCGCCTCGGGCGGCAGCACCAGCTCCCAGATACGCCGCCGGTCCTCGGGCTCGGGGAACGGGAAGTCGATGACGAAGTCCAGCCGGCGCAGGAAGGCGTCGTCGATGTTGTGGCGGAAGTTCGTCGCCAGGATCACCGCGCCCGAGTACCCCTCCATCTTCTGCAGGAGGTAGGCGACCTCGATGTTCGCGTAGCGGTCGTGGGAGTCCGACACCTCGGACCGCTTGCCGAAGAGCGCGTCGGCCTCGTCGAAGAACAGGATCGCGTTGGATCCCTCGGCCGCCCCGAAGATGCGGTCGAGGTTCTTCTCGGTCTCCCCGATGTACTTGGACACGACCGTCGCCAGGTCCAGGCGGAAGAGCTCCAGGCCCAGGTCGCGGGCGAGCACCTGGGCGGCCATCGTCTTGCCCGTCCCGGACTCGCCGGCGAACAGGGTCTTGATGCCCTGCGTCCGCGCGACGGTGCGCCCGTAGCCCCACTCGCCGATCACCAGGTCGCGGTGGCGCAGGTAGGCGGAGATCGAGTGGAGCACCTCCAGCGGCTTCTCGGGCAGCACGAGCTGCTCCCAGCCGAAGGCCGGGTCGAGGCGCACGGCCAGCTCGCCCAGCCGGCCGCTCGACGCGCGCCGGGCGCCCAGGTCCAGGTGGCGCGGCTCGGGGGCGTCCAGGCCCTCGACCGCGGCGGTGTGGCGGGCCACCTCGGCGGCGTCCGCGATCTGCCCCATCGAGAGGCGGAACTTGGCGGCCACGTCCTCGACGTCGGCGAGCCCCGTGTGCTCCGACCACGCGGCGCGGCGCTCGGCGAACGTCGGCGCCGGCACCTCGACGATGATCGCCGTGCGGTCCCCGAGGGCGACGGCGGCGTCGGAGGTGAGCCCGCACAGGAGGGCGCGCTCGCCCATCCCGCCCAGGGCCCGCACCGCGGACCGGCGCGCCGCCGGCTCGAGGCCCTCCAGGCCCTCGACGCACACGCGGCGGCCCTCCAGGGCGGCGGCGAGGCGGGCGTCGCGCATCAGGTCCGGGTCGCCGGTGTCGACGGCGTCGACCAGCAGCAGCGGGGTGCCGAGGGCGGCGGCCAGCAGGGGAGGGGAGTCCGGGCCGATCACGAGGAGCGGCAGGTGCGTGTCGCAGGCGATGAGGGCGCGCAGCTCGGTCACGACGGTGACCCGGCCGGGGTCGGCCACCGGGACCGGCTCGCGCCGCAGCCGCGCGCCGCCGCCGAGGTCGTCCAGGTCCGCGCCCAGCAGCAGGGCCGCCACCGGGTCGGCCACCTTCACCGCCCGCTCGGCGATCGGGGTCTGGCCGCGCTCGTCCAGCAGGCGCAGCGCGCCGACGCGGCGCAGGGGGGCGTCGCGGCCGAACCGGGCGAGCACCTCGCCGGGCTCGAGGCCGTCGCCGGCCACGAGGCGCGCCACGAGGCCGGGGCTCGGCAGCTTGCGGGTGACGTCGTCGTGCAGGTACGCGTAGAGGCGCCCGTAGGCCGGGTTCAGCTCCGGGGCGGCGCACACGGCGAGCACCGCGGCGTCGATCTCGTCCAGGCCGAGGCGGGCGGCCGCGACCACGAGGCGCCCCTCCGGGTCGAGCTCCGGCCCCGACCGCGCGATCGCGACGGCCAGCTCGTCGGTGACGTAGAGGCCGCGGAACGGGTCGGTCGGGTTGGGGTCGGAGGCGGCGACCGTCTCGACGGCCTGCCGCACCCGCGCCTCGACCCGCGCGAGGCCCACTGGGCCGTCAGCCGGCCAGCTCATCCGCGGCCCTGTCGGCCTCCCGCTCCATGGCGTCGCCCGGCTGCGACACCCTCAGCGGGCCACCCTCCGGCGCGCCGCGCTGCTGGGCGACGTGGGTCAGCTCGTGGGCGAGGAGCTTGTCGCCGTCGGCCGTGCCCGGGGTGTGCTGGCCCTCGGCGAAGAAGACGTCGCTGCCCACGGCGAAGGCGCGCGCGGCGACGGACGCGGCGAGCTGGTTGGCGTGCGCGTCGTCGTGGACGCGGACGTCGGTGAGCGGGTCCCCGAGGCCCTCCGAGAACCGGTCGCGGGCCTTGTCGTCCAGCGGGCGCCCCCCGCCGCGCGCCGCGGCGATCGCGGCCTCGACGTCCGGGTGCGCGCGCCCGTCCGGCAGGATGCCCCCGCCGCTGCGGGCGAGTGCGGTGAAGGCACGGTTGCCGACGCTCGACGCGAGCCGCTCGGCAGGGGTCTGCTCGGGCGCCTCCGGCGCCTGCGCCCTCTCGTCCCGGGCGGACGCGACATCGTGCGCGTGACCCTGTCCCTGACCGCTCACCGCCGATCCTCCCGCGGGGATCCCTTCCGGTGGGATCGTAGGCACGGGCCCCCGGCCGTGTCACCCCACACCCGCGCCCGTTGGTGCAGACCATGGTGCACCCCGCCGCGCACCGCCCTTGTGGCAGGGGCCCTCCGGGTGCGAGTGTGCCCGCGTGGACGAGGTCTTCGAGGTCGTCGGCGGCAAGGACCAGGGCGCGCGCTTCGGCCTCGTGGCCGACGGCGAGACACGCATCGGCCGCGACCCCTCCGCCGACATCGTCCTGACCGACCCGCGGGTCTCCCGGCGCCACGCCCGGGTGATGATCGACGCCGGCCTCATGATGGTCCAGGACCTCGGATCGACCGGCGGCACCGCGGTCAACGGCCGCCGCATCGAGCGCGCCACGGCCCTCGCGGTGGGCGACACCGTGGTGATGGGCCAGACCGAGATCCGCGTGCTCTGGGCCCCGGTCCCGGCGGCGACCGTCTTCGGGCAGGCCATCGTCATCGACGAGCCCCCGGCCCCGCCGGCCGTCCCGCCGACGGTCGTCGAGGCGCGGCCCGCCGATCCGCCCCCGCCGCCTCCTCCGCCGCCCCCTCCGCCCCCGCCGCCGGTCGACGAGGCCCCGCCGCCGCCTCCGCCGCCGCCGCCCCCGCCCGTCGAGGAGCCGGTCGCCGAGGAGCCCGTGGCCGAGCCGGAGCCGGAGCCCGCGCCCGACCCGTTCGCGCCGGATCCCGAGCCGGAGCCCGAGGCCGTCGCCGACCCCTTCGCGCCGGACCCCGCCGACGACCCCTTCGCACCGGATCCCGAGCCCGAGCCGGAGCCCGCGCCGCAGGCCGAGCTCCCGCCGCCCCCGCCCCCTCCGCCGCCCCCCGCGCCGGAGCCGGAGCCGGAGCCCGAGGACGACATCTACGCGACGTTCGCGCGCAAGGCCGTGCCCGAGCCGGAGGCCGAGCCCGCGCCGGAGCCCGCCGCCGAGGTGGCGCCGCCTCCGCCGCCCCCTCCGCCGCCGCCCCCTCCGCCCGCCGAGGCCGCGGCTCCGCCGCCGCCTCCGCCGCCGCCCCCGCCGCCTCCTCCACCGCCGCCGCCCCCGCCGGCGCCGTCGATGGCCCCGCCGCCGCCGGTTCCTCCGCCGCCCCCGCCCCCGGGGGAGGCCCCGCCGCCGCCCCTGCCCACGCCGCCGCCGCCCGACTGGCAGCAGGACGCCGCCGCGCCCGCGGAGGGCGCCGAGGCGCCCGCGGACGAGCCGCCGCCGAAGCGGAAGTGGTTCCGGCGCCGGGAGCAGCCCGCCGAGCCGGAGGCCGCGGAGAACCCGGAGAGCTAGGGCGAGGGGGCCGCGTCGCCGCGGCCCGCGCTCAGTCCTTCACGCGTGTGGTGCCGAACAGGTAGGTCATGACGGCGAACACGATCGTCATGATCCCTGCGGCGATGGGGTCGGCGCCCCGGTGCTCGATCGTCGCGTTGATCGTCTCGGCGAACAGCGCGACCGTGATGAACCCGAAGAGGCAGAAGCCGAGCCAGTTGGCCCAGCCGATCGGCAGGTACTTGCGGTTGCCGACCTGGTCCACGGCCGGGGCGTAGTTCGCCCGGCGCCCGCCGGTCTTCTTCTGGTTCTTCCCACGAGCCACGAGCGGCAGGGTAGCAGCGGCGACCGATGGACGATCGAATAGCCTGCGCGACGTGCCCGGTCCGCCGCACGACTGGAGGGAGATCCTCGTCGCGCACGCCGCCCTGGAGAGCGGGCTGCTGGCCGCATTCGGCACCCCCGCGACCCCGGAGGACGCGGCGGCCCGCGCCGGGCTGGACGCCCGCGCGGTGCGCATCACGGCCCGTGCGCTGCGGTCCTCCGGCCTCCTGCGCGCCGCCCCCGGCGGCCTCCTCGCCCTGACCGACGCCGGGGCCGCCCTGGTGCAGCCGCCGTCGCAGGACGAGGACCCGGCGGGGGACCTCTTCCTGGAGGTCCGCTCGATCCGCAGCCACCTGCGCCTGGCGGAGGTGCTCGTGACCGGGGAGCCCGCGGACGACGTGTCCGGCGGCGACGCGGCCACCCGCCTGCGCTTCATGCGCGCGATGCGCGCCGTCGCCGGCCCGCGCGCCGACGAGAGCGCCGTGGCCATCGGCCCGCCGCGCGGCCACGGGCGCCTGCTGGACATCGGCGGCGCCCCCGGCACGTACGCCCGCCGCTTCGCGGCCGCGGGCTGGGACGTCACCGTGCTCGACCTGCCCGGCACGCTCGAGCTCGGGGCCGCCGAGCTGGAGGAGGCGGGTGTCACCGCGGTGGCGGGGGACGCCACGCAGGCGCTCCCGGAGGGCCCGTGGGACGCCGTCTACATCGGGAACGTGGCCCACCTGCTGCCGCCGGACGAGGCCGCTGCGCTCCTCGCCCGGGCGGGGGCCGCGCTCGGCCCCTGGGGCCTGCTGGCCGTGCAGGAGGTCGTGGGCGACCTGGCCCCGCAGGGCCCCGGCTTCGGCGTGATGATGCTGCTCTCCACACCGGGGGGCGACGCCCACGACGAGGCCGACTACCGGGCCTGGATGACGGCGGCGGGGTGCCCGCCCGAGCGCGTCGTGCCGATCGAGGGCGGCGCGCACCACCTGCTCCTCGGCCGCCGGGTGGGCGGGTGAGGACCGTCCTCGCCGACGCGGGTCCCACGGACCGCGTGCCGCCATTCCGGTTCAGCGCCCGCTCGACGGTGGACGTGGCCGACACGGACCTCGGCGCGGTCGTCTACTACGGCCGCTACCCGGTCCACATCGACCGCGCCGTGCTCGCCCACCGCGCGCACCTGGGCATCCCCGCCCTCGGGCCGGAGGGGCACCTGTTCGTCGTCCGCTCCCTGCAGGTGGACTACCTCACCTCGGCCCGGTTCGGCGACGAGGTCGAGGTCTTCGTGCGCGTGAGCGACCTGGGCCGCACGAGCCACGCCCTCGAGGTGCGGATGGAGCGCGTGGGCCCCGAGCCCGCGCACGTCGGCGACGCGCGCCTGGTCATCGTGGGGCTCGCGGCCTACGGCGGCCGCCCGTCGCGGATGCCCGCGCCGATGCGCGAGGCCATCTTGGCGTTCGAGGGGCCCGGGCCGGAGGGGGCGTGAGGCTCTGGGGTGAGGACGCCGCCCTCCTGGAGGCGGCGGGGGCGGACGTCGCCGCCCTCGTGGCCCTGGAGCGCGCGGCCGCCCTCCCGGTCTCCGGCGGCGTCGACGCCCACGTGCACCTCGGACGCGACCGCGACGGGCACAGCCTGGACGCCGAGGCCCTCCTCGCCGACCTCGACCGCTGGGGCCTGGAGACCGCCGTCTGCTTCCCCCCGAACGACCCGGGCGCGGACGGCGCCTTCACCGCCGCGAACGCGGTCGTCGCCCGTGCGGCGGCCGGCGCGGGGGGCCGGATCGTGCCGTTCTGCCGCGCCGACCCCTCGCGGCCGGGCGCCGCGGAGGCCATGGAGCGGGCCGCCGGCGACGGCGCCCGCGGGCTCAAGCTGCACCCGGTGGCCCAGCGCCTGCGGCCCGAGTCGCCCGAGGTGGTCGCCGCCGTCCGCGACGCGGCCGCGCGGGGCTGGCCGGTCACGATCCACGCCGGGTTCGGCGCGCGGGCGCTGGCGGGCCCCATCGGCGCGCTGGCCGAGGCCGTGCCGGACGCGCGCATCATCCTCGCCCACGCGGGCCGCGGCGACGCCCGCGCGCTGGCGGCGGGGCTCGGACGGTGGCCCGGCGTGCTGCTCGACACATCGCTCGCGACGCTGGCGGACCTCGTCGCGCTGCCCCCGGAGCGCCTCGTCTTCGGGTCGGACCGGCCCTACGGCGAGCACGCCACGGCCCTCGCGCTCGTGGAGGCGGCCGCGTCCCTCGCCGGCTGGAGCGCGGACGAACGCGCCGCGGTCATGGGGGGCACGATGCGGGGCCTGCTCGCATGACGACGGCCGACGCCGTGCGGTTGTGCGCCGTGCTCGCCCAGTGCGAGATCGCGCTCGTGCGCCGCGACGCCGTCGCCGGGCCCCTGCTGGCACAGGCCGCGCGCCATGCGGACGGGCTGCCGCCCGGGGAGCTGGTCGCGGCCGCCGCGGCGCTCGTGCGCGCCGCGCCCGGGACCGGGGGCGACCCGGCCGCGGACGCCGCCCGCAAGGTGGCCCAGGCGCTCTGCCGCCGGGCGGTGATCATGGTGGACGCCGCCCTGCTCGGCGGGGACGCGTGAGCGCCGCCACCCGCGAGCGGCTCGCGCACCTCGTGCGGTCGGAGCGCTTCGACCTGGCCGAGGCCAACCTGCTCATCTGTGCCGAGGCCCGCGACGGGCTCGACATGGCCTCCTCGCTGGCCCACGTCGAGGGGCTCGCCCAGATCGCCCGTGAGGCGGGCGTCGTCCCGGCGCTGCGCGACGGCGGGTTCCGCGGCGACCGGCAGGACTATGACGACCCGCGCAACTCCCTCCTCGACGCGGTCCTGGAGCGCCGGCGCGGCCTGCCGATCGCGCTGTCCACGCTCGCGCTGGCCGTCGCCCGCCGGGTGGGCACGCCGCTCGCGGGGATCGGGATGCCCGGGCACTTCCTGGTGGCCGACCTGAGCGGCCCCGTGCCGGACTACATCGACCCGTTCGGCGGCTGGCGGCGGGTGGATGTGGCCGAGTGCGCGACGCTCGTCGAGCGCACCACCGGGCTCGCCTTCCGCGCGGAGTTCCTGGCGCCGGTGGGGGACCGGGCCATCGTCGCCCGCACCCTGCTCAACCTGCGTGGGTCCTACCTACGGCGCCGCGACCTGGGGGCCGCCCTCTGGACCGTCGAGCTCGGCCTGATCGTGGCGCCCGACGACGCCGACCTCGTCGCGGGCTCGGTGACCCTGCTCGCCGGGGCGGGACGGTACGAGGAGGCCGAGGCGGCGGCCACCGCGTTCCTGGCCGCGCGGCCCGACGACCCGGCCGCCCCCGGCCTTCGGGACCGGCTCGCGGCGATCGCCGACCTGCGGCGGCGGATGAACTAGGAGCCTGTCGTGAAAGTCGGCCGCACGTCCGCCGGCTGCAAACCGGCGCGCTTCGGCGCCCGCGTCAATGCCGATGCAACCAGCATCGGCAATTGGCCGCGGCCACCGAATCGCTTGGTTTTCGCTCGGCGGGCCGCACGGCCTTTGTTTCCCGACAGGCTCCTAACCCGCGGGGAGGCGGACCGCGGCGCGCACCACGGGCCGGCCGCGCACGGGCTCCTCGCGCCAGGCGAGGACCGCCCGGCCCGCGGCGTCGAGGCCCATGGAGGGGCGGCTCGTGCGCCGGCTCGCGGGCACCACGAGCTCCGGCTGGGCGAAGGCGGTGACACTCCGGGCCAGCGCCCGGGCGCGCAGGGCCGAGCGCGCCGCGCCCGTCTCCTGCGTCCAGGCGACGACCGCGCCGCCGGCGCCGTCCGAGCCGAGGGCGGGCGCCCCGGCGCCGCCGCCCGAGAGCACCGCCGCCGGCAGCCAGGCGCCCCCGGCGGGCCGCACGGCGGCCTCCACCCGGCGCGTGCCGGCGTACGCGCGCGCCCACGCGACGACCGCGCGCCCGCCGGCGCCGAGCGCGATGCGCGGAGGCGGGTCGGTGGGGCGGAGGCCGGTCGGCAGGCCGGCGGGGGCCGAGAGCGACACGGCCGGCACGTTGCCGCGCCCGGCGGGGATGTCCGCCGCCATGACGCCGTTCTGGTACCAGGCCACCAGGCCCTCGCCGTCGGGGCCGAGCGCGACGGCCGGCACCCGCGCGAACCCGGCGTCGGGCGTGGAGATGAGGGCGGGCGGGAACGCGAGCGCCGCGCCGGGGGCGCGGCGCGCGACCTCGATGCCCCCCGCGCGGTTCCACGCGATGAGCGCGTTGCCGTCGGGGGCGAGGGCGAGCGCGGGCCGCGTGGCCCCCTCGCCCGAGATGTCCTCGGCCGGCGACCAGCCCACGCCGGGCACCATCACGGCCATCCGCACGCGCACGTCGCCACCGGCCGGGCCGGCGGGGAGGGGGTCGCGGGTCCAGACCGCCACGACGCCGCCGCTGCCGTCGGTGCCCACCGTGACGTCGGCGAGCAGGGCGGCGCCCTCCCGGATGACGGCGGTCGTCCCCGCGACGCCGGCCGTCCGCAGCACGCGCACCCGCACCTGGCGGCGATCGCCCCAGCCGGCCGCGACGTGGGCGCCGGCGGCCGCGGCCGCGGCGGTGGGCACGGAGGCGGGCAGGCCGCCCGAGAGGTCCTGGGGGCCGATGAACGGGGCGCCGGGCGCGGCGCGCAGTGACATCTGCACGGCGCCGTCGCGGGAGCCGCCGGCGCGGCGCCACCAGGTAACGACGGCCCGTCCCTCGGGTGCCACGGCGACGGTCGGGCCGCCGGGCATGGAGGCGGCCCCCGGTGACAGGGTCACCGGGGTGCTCCAGGGCGCGGCACCGTGCGCCGCCGCTGCCCCGCCCAGGAGGGCGAGGACGGCGGCCGCTGCGGCGGCCGCCCTCCCGGTTCTAGGCCTTGCTGGCCAGGTAGTCGGCGACCATCTTCTCGCCGGCCGCGTGGCCGTCCTCGTAGTAGACCCGGTTGATCTCGCGGAAGACCTCCCACTTCTCCGGGACGTCGTCCTCGGCCATCGTCGCGTCCACGGGGCACGCCTCGACGCACGCGTCGCAGTCGATGCACTCGCTCGGGTCGATGTAGAGGATCGTGGCCTCTTCGTGGTTCTCCTCACCCGCGGCGGGGTGGATGCAGTCCACGGGGCACACGTCCGCGCAGGAGGTGTCCTTGGTGCCGATGCAGGGCTCTGTGATGACGTAGGCCATTCAGCGATACCTCGGGCGTCGGGGGACGACGGGGCCACGCCGGCGGGGCGGCGTGGCGACCGAGCGGCGACTCTACCAGCGGCCGCGGTCTATGAGCGCGCGAGTGCGGGGCGCGGGACGGCCGTCACCACCGCATCGGCGGCCTCTGTCAGTGCGCGCGCGGCCGGGCTGTCCGGATGGGCGGCCACCACCGGCAGGCCGTCGTCGCCCGCGCGGGCGACCGCGCTCTCGAGCGGGATCCGCCCCAGCAGCGGCACCCCGAGCTCCGTGGCGAGGGCGGCGCCCCCGCCGCCCGAGAAGACCTCGTACGAGACGCCGGTGTCCGGCGCCACGAAGTAGCTCATGTTCTCGATGACGCCCGCGACCGGCAGGTTGACCCGCGCGGCCATCGCGGCGGCGCGCCGGGCGACCCGCTGGGCCGCCATCTGCGGGGTCGTGACGATGACGAACGAGCTCGTGGGCAGCAGGCCGGCGAGCGAGAGGGCGACGTCGCCCGTGCCGGGCGGCAGGTCGACGAGCAGGTAGTCCGGGTCGTCCCACCAGACCTCGGTGATGAAGCTCGTGAGCGCCTTGTGCAGCATCGGGCCGCGCCAGATGACGGGGCTGTCCTCCTCGGTGAGGAAGCCGATCGACATCATCCGGACGCCGTGGGCCTCCACCGGCATCATCAGGTCGTCGACCGCGACCGCGGGGCGCGAGATCCCCATCATGCGCGGGATGGAGTAGCCGTAGACGTCGGCGTCCAGAAGGCCGACGGTGGCGCCCCGCGACGCGAGCGCGATCGCGAGGTTCGCGGTGATGCTCGACTTGCCGACGCCCCCCTTGCCCGAGGCGATGCCGATGACCGTCGTGCGGCCGCCCTCGGCGAACGGCGAGGGGCGGTCCGGGCCGCCCGTGAGGCCGGCGCGCAGCGCGTGGCGCTCCTCGTCGGTCATCGCGTCCATCGTCACCGAGATGGCCTGGACGCCCTCCATCGCCGCGAGGGCGTCCGTGACGCGGCGCTGGATCTCGGCCTTGAGCGGGCACCCGGCCACGGTGAGGCGGATCGCGATGTCCACCCGGCCGTCGCGCACGGCGACGTCGCCCACCATCCCGAGGTCGACGATCGAGCGGTGCAGCTCCGGGTCGTGCACGTCGCGCAGCAGCGCGAGCACGCCCTCGCGGGTGGGCCCGCTCACATGAACATCCGTGCGAAGGGCTCGGCCTCGGCCACCGTGACGCCCCAGGGGCCGTGACCGGGGTGGATGCGGACGTCGCGGCCGACCTCGGCGAAGAACCGGTCGAGGCTGGCGAGCATCGCCCGGGGGTCGCTGCGCGGGAAGTCGGTGCGGCCGATGCCCTGGGCGAAGATGAGGTCGCCCACGAGGGCGTCGCCCTCGGTCTCCTCCACGGCCACCATGCAGCCGGGGGAGTGGCCGGGGGTCGCGATGAGCCGGAAGCGCAGGTCGCCCAGCTCCAGCACGTCGCCGTCCTGCAGGATCCGCTCGGGGGTCACGCCCGGGGTCGGCGGCGGGTTGCCGAAGAGCGCCGGGTTGAAGGGCGCGGGGGCCTCCAGCCAGTCCTCGTCGCCCGCGCCGACCCACACCGGCAGGCCCTTCGCGGCCCACACGTGGTTCTCCACGACGTGGTCCCAGTGGCCGTGCGTGTCGAGCACCGCGACCGGGGTCACGTCGAGCCGCTCGAGGGTCGCCTCCACCCACGGCGCGCTGCCCAGGGCGGGGTCGACGATCCAGGCCGGGCCGCCGCGGTCGGTCGCCACGACATAGGTGTTGGTGGCCACCGGGCCGAATGTGCCTCCGCGGATGATCATGGTGCGAGACTAGCCAAGGTCGGGCTCGGAGGACGCATGACGAGGATCGCCCTGGGATCGGACGAGGTGACCGCGCTGACGGACGCGCTGGTGGTCGCCCTGCGCGAGGGCGGGCACGACGTGGTGCTGTTCGGGCCGCTCGCCGGGGGCGACGAGGAGTGGGTGGCCGCGAGCGCGGCCGTCGGGCGCGCGGTGGCCGAGGGGGGCGCCGACCGCGGCGTCGTCTGCTGCTGGTCCGGCACCGGGGCGTCCATCGCGGCGAACAAGGTCCCGGGGGTCCGCGCCGCCCTCTGCGCCGACGCCGAGACCGCCCGAATGGCCCGCCGCTACAACGACGCGAACGTGCTGGCGCTGTCCCTGCGGCTCACGAGCCCCGCGATGGGGCGGGAGATCCTGGAGGCGTTCCTGTCCGCGCCCGCCGGCGACGAGGAGTTCGACCGGCGCAACCTCGCCGAGCTCGCGGCGATGGAGGGGGACGGCTGACCGCCGACGGGGCGGCCGCCGGGGAGGCCCCCGCGGGGGAGGCGCCCCCGCGCGACCTGACGCCGTGGCTCGAGACCTTCTTCGACCTCGTGGTGGTCGTCTGCCTCGGCCTGCTGGCCGAGCGCCTCCACGAGCACCCGGACGGTGCCGGGCTCGCGATCTACGTGCTCGTGTTCGCGACGGTCTGGTACCTCTGGACGACCTTCGTGCTCTACGTGAACCTCGCGAGCGAGGGCACGCGGGTGACGGTGCTCATGACCGCGGCGGGCCTCATCGGCCTGATGACCACGGCCATGTTCGACCTCGACGAGCGGGCCAACGCGTTCGCGATCGGCTTCATCCTGTGCCGGGCGGTCGCCACCGGCGCCGCGCTGCGCACCGGGCGCATCCTGACCTCGTGGCCCGTCGCCCGGACGGGCGTCCTGACGGTGCCCTGGATGGTCTCCCTCTGGGTCGACGATCCCGCGAAGTACGTCATCTGGGCGGTCGCGCTGGGCGTGGAGCTCGCCATGACCTCCCTGCGCGCCACCGACGCCCCGCAGGCGGGGACGGCCGTGGTCCACGGGCGCACGGGCCACGCGCACGCCGCTGTGCCGGTCGGGGTGCGGGTGGACCACCTGGGCGAGCGCCTCGGCCTCTTCATGATCATCGTGATCGGCGAGGGCGTCACCGAGATCTTCGCGTCGGCCGCGGAGGCCGAGTGGCGCCGCGGCCTGGGCCTGACCGTGGCGGGGGCCTTCCTCACGCTGGTCGGCCTGTGGTGGATGACGTTCCGCACGGGGTCGCGCGGCTCCGTGCTGCTGTTCCCGCTGCGGGTCGCCCTGCCCCTGCACATGGTGCTGGCCGGCTGCGTCATCGCGTTCTCGACGGCGCTGGGGGAGATCGTCCCGGAGCCGCACGAGCCCGCGGAGACCTTCTGGCGCCTCCTCGCGTGCGCCGGCCTGGCGGGGTGGTTCGCCGTGGGTGTCGCGATCGCGCTGCGCGCCGGGAACCCGCGCCGGGAGGTCGTGCTGCGCACGGGGCCGCCGCTCGTCGCGCTCGCCGCCGTCGCGGCCGCCGGGGCGGACATCGACGGCATGTGGCTCATCGGGATCCTGCTGGCGGCCGTCTGGTGGACCGCGACCGGCTACCGGCGGTTCAGCCCCCGGTGAGCCCGCCGAGCTGCTCCAGGTCCAGCTCCTGGGCGTCCTCGGGCGCCTGGATGTCCACCGGCTCGCCGTAGCCCGACAGGTCGGCGGTGAGGTCGATGTCCACGGCGCCGACGCCGGCGTCGAGGTCGGACCCGTCGGCCTTCAGCACCAGGTGGACGCGGCGCGGCAGGAGGTCGTCCGTGCCGATCCACATCTCCACCGAGCCCTCGCTCACCGCGGCGGCGGCCTGCTCGGGCGTGATCTCGCCCGTGCCGAGGAGCGGCGCGAGGTCGCCCAGCGCGACCGCCGGGTCGAGGCCGGCCGTGATCTTCACGGTGGAGACGCCGTCGATGTCCTCGCGCGCCGTCTCCTGCGGGTCCGTCGCCCAGCGGGCGAGCGTGGGGTAGAGCTGGGAGAAGTCGAGCAGCGCGACCTGCTCGGGCGGCAGGGCGACGCGGAAGTCCTGGCCGAGCACGCCCACGAAGACCTCGTCGCCCACCCGGGTCAGGTTGCCCTGCAGGCTCGGGCCGGCGAGGCCGATGGTCACGTCTACCGAGGCGCGGTCCGGGTTCTGCACCGGGCCCTCACCGGAGATGTCGAGGTCACCGGCGATGAGCTCGCCGCCCGGCACGGCGCCCGGGTCGTCGAGGTCGGCCGAGCCGGTCGCCTCGAAGGCGATGCGGAAGGTCTCGACGCCGGCGGCCTCCTCGGAGGAGCGGTCGAGCAGCTCCTGGGGCGTCAGCCCGCCGGTGAGGTCCTCACCACCGTCGTCGCCCCCGCCGCATCCGGCGGCGACGGCGAGGAGCGCGACCAGGGCCACCAGGGCGGCCACGAGCGCACGTCGTCGGGGGCGGGCCATTCCGGGCGGTATAGCATGGCCGCCGATGCGGGGGCGAGCGCCGACGTGACGGATCCGCGGCTGCGACTCGTGCCACTCGGGATCGGCGCGGCCGTCCCGGGACCGGGGGAGGCCCAGGCCTGCCACCTCGTCCGGGCGGGGTCGCGCGCGCTCGTCGTCGACCTGGGGTCCGGTTCACTCGTGCGCCTCATGGAGCACACCGACCCGCGTGACCTGGAGGCCGTCGTCATCACCCACCTGCACCCGGACCACTGCGTGGACATGATGGCGCTGCGCGTCCACATGGTCTGGGGCGGCGGCGCCGGCGCGGTGCTGCGGGTGATCGGGCCGCCGGGGCTGCGCGACCGGCTCGTGGGGTTCTCGGGCTCCGACGGCTGGGACACGGCCTTCCGCTTCGAGGAGTTCCCGGCGGGGGAGGGCACGGTCGACCTGGGAGACGGCCTGGTGCTGCGGCACCGCGAGGTCCCGCACCTGCCGCCGACGAACGCGATCCGCGTGGAGCACGGCGGCCGGGCGATCACCCTCGGCGCCGACTGCGCGCCCAACACGGAGCTCGCCGACCTCGCGGCCGGGTGCGAGGTGCTCGTGTGCGAGTGCACCTTCGGCACCGGCCCGATCCCGGACGGGGTGCCCCACCTGGACGGCCGCTCGGCCGGGGAGATCGCCGCGCGCGCCGGCGCCGGCAGGCTCGTGCTGGTGCACGGGGAGCCCGGCATCGACCGCGCGGGGGCGGTGGCCCAGGCGCGCGAGGCCTACGACGGCCCGGTGGCCTGGGCGGTCCAGGGCGAGGAGATCGCCGCGTGAGCGTCCGCCGCCCGGGCCCGCGTCCGCGCCCCACCACCACCCGCTCGCTCGTCATCGCGGGGCTCCTGAGCCTGCTGCTCCCGGGGCTCGGTCACGCCTACGCCTGGCGCCTGCCACGGGCGCTCATCTGGTTCGGCGGCACCATCCTGATCGCCCTCGTGGTGGGCGGCGGGGACGAGGACAACACGGCGCTCGCGATGTCGATGGGGGCCACGATCGCGGTGCTCGCCGCCCTCGACGTCGTCATGGTGATGCTGCTGGAGGGCCGCTCCCCGCGCGGGTCCTGAGCAGGATCCCGCCCCCCGACGACTAAACTGGCCGAATGCCGATGCGATCGCCACTCCTCCGATGACCTGGGACGCCAACGCCGGTGCCGCCCGGGGCGACGAGGAGCTCCGGATGCTCTGGCGCCGCTACAAGGACCGGGACGACCCGAAGGCCAAGGAGCGTCTCGTCCTCACGTACGCGCCTCTGGTGCGGTACGTCGCCGGCCGCATGAACAGCCACCTCCCGCAGCACGTGGAGGAGGCGGACCTCATCTCGTACGGCCTGGAGGGCCTGATCGGGGCGCTCGAGCGCTTCGACACCGACCGCCAGGTGAAGTTCGAGACGTACGCGGTCGCGCGCATCAAGGGCTCCATCATCGACCAGCTCCGCTCGCTCGACTGGGTGCCGCGCTCGGTGCGCGCCCGCTCGCGCGAGATCGAGCGCAAGTCGAACGAGCTCGAGCACAAGCTGCAGCGCGCGCCCACCGACGAGGAGATGGCCGAGGCGCTCGGCATGACCGTCGAGGAGTTCCAGGCGGCGATCACCCAGATCTCCAACTCGACGATCGTGGCGCTCGACGAGACCTGGAGCGTCTCGTCCGGCGGTGAGCCCCTCTCGCTGAAGGACACGATCAGCGACACGCGCACCGGGACCCCCGACATGCAGCTCGAGACGAGCGAGCTGCGGGACACCCTGGCGGACGCGATCGCCCGCCTCCCCGAGCGCGAGAAGATCGTCGTCGCCCTCTACTACTACGACGGCCTGACGCTCCGTCAGATCGGCGACGTGCTGGGCGTCACGGAGAGCCGCGTGAGCCAGCTGCACACGAAGGCGATCCTCCGTCTGAAGGGCCGTCTGCAGGACGGCGCGGAGGTTGACCAGGGCTGACCCCTGTCGGAGACTGCGCATCCCGGCCTTCGTAATGAAAGGCACAAGCTGATGGCGCATCCCGACCCAGCCCAGCTTCGGAACGTCGCGGTCCTCGGGCACCGCGGCAGCGGCAAGACGAGCCTCGTCGAGGCGATGCTCCACGCCGCCGGAAGCACCTCCCGCCTCGGGCGGACGGCGGACGGCACGACCGTCTGCGACCACGACGCCGACGAGCACCGTCGCGGCATGTCGATCGCGGCTTCTCTCTGCCACCTGAACTGGAAGGGGGTCAAGGTCAACCTGGTCGACACGCCGGGCGACGCCTCCTTCCAGGGCGACACGATCGCGGCGCTGCGCGCCGTGGACAGCGTGCTCATGGTCGTCAACGCACCGGCGGGCGTGGAGGTGCAGACCGAGCGCCTCTGGGTCCGCGCGGCCGCGCTCGGCCTGCCGTGCGCGGTGGCCGTGAACATGCTCGACCGCGAGCGCGCCGACTTCGATGCGGCGCTCGCCTCCCTCTCGGCGATGGCGCCCGGCGCCGTCGCGATCCAGCTGCCCCTGGGCAGCGAGTCCGGTTTCCGCGGCGTGGTGAACCTCGTCTCGATGACCGCGACGACCTACGCGGAGGGCGACCTGGCCGGCACCACCGGCCCGATTCCCGACGACGCGGCGGGCGCCGCCCAGGCGGCCCGCGAGCACCTCATCGACGTCGTCGCCGAGAACGACGACGCCCTCATCGAGAAGTACCTCGAGGGCCAGGAGATCACGACCGAGGAGCTCATCGGCGCGATCCTGACCGGCGTCGCCGAGGGCCGCATCGCCCCCGTGGTGTGCGTCGCCGGCGGACCCGGCATCGGCGTGGACCGCGCGCTCGACCTGCTCGTGGAGGCCCTCCCGTCCCCGGTCGTGGCGGGCGTGCGCGGTGCCGTCGACGCCGCCACGGGCGAGCCGGCCGAGCTGGCCGTGGCCGAGGACGGCCCGGCCGTGGCCCTCTGCTTCAAGACGGTCGCCGACCAGTTCAGCGGGCGCATCTCCCTGCTGCGCGTGTTCACCGGCGTGCTGGCCAGCGACGGACACGCGACCGTGGTGGGCTCGGGCGCGAAGGAGCGCATCGGCCAGCTCTTCACCCTGCAGGGCAAGGAGCACGTCGCCCTGTCGGAGATCGGCCCGGGCGACATCGGCGCCGTGAGCAAGCTGAAGGAGGTCCACACGGGCGACGTCCTCACCACCGGCGACACGGCGGTGACGTTCGCGCCGGTCGAGATGCCGCCGCCGGTCATGAGCTTCGCCGTGACCGCGCACGACCAGGGCGAGGACGACAAGCTCAACTCGGCCCTGCGCCGGATGACCGACGAGGACCCGACGATCGACGTGCACCACGACGAGCAGACCGGGGACCTCATCCTCGCCGGCCTCTCGCAGATGCACGTCGAGGTGATCGCGGAGCGCATCGAGCGGCGCTTCGGCGTGGCGATGGACCTCGCCCCGCCGCACGTGCCGTACCGCGAGACCATCACCGGCCCGGCCGAGGCCGAGGGCAAGCACAAGAAGCAGAGCGGCGGCCGCGGGCAGTACGCGGACTGCTGGCTGCGCGTCGAGCCCCTCCCGCGCGGCGCGGGCTTCGAGTTCGTGGACAAGATCGTCGGCGGCGCCGTGCCGCGGGCGTTCATCCCCGCCGTGGAGAAGGGCGTCATCGAGGCCATGCGGCAGGGCGAGCTCGCCGGGTACCCCGTGGTGGACGTGCGGGTGACCCTCTACGACGGCAAGCACCACCCGGTGGACTCGTCGGAGATGGCGTTCAAGATCGCCGGCTCCCTCGGCCTGCGGGCGGCCGTCGCCGCGGCGCGGCCGGTGCTGCTGGAGCCCGTGATGCGCGTCGAGGTCACGGTCCCGGCGGAGAACGTGGGCGACGTGATGGGCGACCTGTCGTCCCGCCGCGGCCACCCGCTCGGCATGGAGGCCCGGGGCCACGACGAGGTGATCCGCGCCGAGGTCCCGATGTCGGAGATGCTCGAGTACGCGCCGGACCTCCGGGCGATGACCGGCGGCCGTGGCGACTACACGATGGAGTTCGACCACTACGCCCAGGTGCCGGCGCACCTGGCGCAGAAGGCGGCGGCGGAGGCGGTCGCCTAGCCGCCGACGGCAGGTGGGCGCGGGGGCCCCGCCCGACCGGGGCCCCCACCGCCTACGATCCCGCCATGTTCGTCGCCCAGCTCGCCGCCGCCATCGACCGGCTGGCCCCCGTGGGCCTCGCCGAGGACTGGGACAACGTCGGCCTGATCGTCGGGCGCCACAACCAGCCCGTGCGCGGGGTGCTCGTCGCCCTGGAGCTGCGCGACGAGGTGCTGGGGGAGGCGAAGGAGCTGGGCTGCGACGCGGTCGTGACCCACCACCCGCCGATCTTCCCGTCGCTCGCGGCCCTCACGGACGCCGGCACCGCGAACGAGCTGGTGCTGCGCGCCGCCGAGGACCACGTCGCGATCGTCGCCGCGCACACGAACCTCGACTCGGCGCGCGGCGGCCTCAACGACATCATGTGCGAGGTGCTCGGCATCGGCCCCGCCGAGCCGCTGCGCCCGAGCCCCGCCGATCCCGACGCCGGCCTCGGCCGCATCGGCGCCGTCCGTCCCCTGACGCTCGACGCCCTCGTGCAGCGGGTCGCCACGGCCTTCGGCGGCACCGTGACCTACGCCGGCGACCCCTGGACCCGGCTCGAGCGCGTGGCCTGCTGCACCGGCTCCGGCGGCTCGATGATCGGCGACGCCCGCGAAGGTGGCGCCGACGCCTTCGTCACGAGCGACCTGAAGTACCACGACGCCGACCGCGCCGAGGGGCTCCCGCTCGTGCAGCTCTCCCACGCCCGCGCGGAGCGACTGGCGATGAAGCGGTGGGCGAAGACCCTGGAGCGCACCCTCGCCCCGGAGAACGTCGAGGTGCGCTTCGCCCAGGCGGACACCGACCCCTGGCAGAGCGCCTGACGGACGTCCCCCCGCGGGCCCCGGCCGCCGGACGGGCCGTCGCCGGGTGGTACACTCCCGCGACCTCGCGGATGTAGCTCAGTTGGCTAGAGCGTCTGCTTGCCATGCAGAAGGTCGTGGGTTCGAGTCCCATCATCCGCTCTGCACGAGAGCCCCCGGATCCCGGGGGCTCTCGTCGTTCCGGGGTCAGGGCGTGCGCAGCAGCGCCGAGATCTTGCCCTCGTCGGCGAAGACGCCGATGACGTCGGCGATGGAGCTGATCGAGGTCACGTTGTTGACGTAGACCACGTAGGCCATCCGCCGGCCGCTCGGGGGGTCCATGTAGCCGGCGAAGACCTGCGCCTTGAGGCCGGTGGCGTCGACCGTCGTGCCGGTCTTGGCGTAGACCTTCCCGAAGCCGGTGGCGATCACCGGGTCGAACGGGTCCCGGCCCACCGAGGCGAGCGAGCCGTCCACGCCGAGCGCGGGGAACGAGGCGAAGTAGGGGCGGAATGTGGGGCGCTCGCTCATGCCCCGGAGCAGGGTCAGCACGGCCTCCGGCGTCGCGCGGCTGTCGGGGCTGCCGCTGCCGTTGGTGGGGAAGCTGAACCCGTCCGCGGGGATGCCGTACCCCGTCGTGAGCCTGCGGCGCTCCGCGGCCAGCGCCTCACGGAGCGTCCGCGCCTCCGGCAGGCCCGCGTACATGAGGCTCAGGTTGGCGCCGTAGTTGTGGCTGACCTTCAGGATCAGCTTGGCGTACTCCGAGTAGGGCGGCGACACGAAGCGCGCCACGCGGGTCGCCGCCGGGTACGACCGCCGCTCCGGCAGTAGCCCGGTGCGGTTGGGCGCGACGGCCGGCGCGTCGACCTCGACGCCACGGCGCTCGAGCGCCTCGATCAGGACGGTCCGGGCGTAGGCCGAGGGGTCGGCGACCGTGAAGGTGCGGACCAGGGTCCGCACGCCGGGCAGGGACGGCCGGTGGCCCACCGCGATCGTCCCGCGCACCACCCCGGTCCGCCCGTCCTTCGAGGTCGTGAGGGTGATGCCCTCGGCGGCGCCCCGCGGGACCGTGCGCACGGCCGACCGGACGACGAGCCCGGCCGAGCGCGGCCGCCAGTCGACGGATGCGGGCTTGCCGACCTGGGTCGGCCGGACCGTCACGTCGACGAGGTTGTCGTTCACCGAGATCGGCGTGATGAGGACGTTGCCGTTGGGGACCCGGAACTTCGTGAACAGGCGGTCGTCCACGACCACGTCGCCCGTGACGCGGCGCACGCCCGAGGCGGCGACCTGGCGCGCGAGCGCGTTGATCCCGGCGAGCGGGTCGGGCTTCGTGAGGATCGCGCCGCCGAGCGAGTTCGCCTCGACGTGGTCGAAGGCCGTGAACGCCACCTTCCCGGACTGCGTCGTGCGCCCGCCGAGGGTCAGGTCACCGCTGGCGACGAGCACCAGGTCGCCCCGCAGCACGCCGTCGGTGCCGAGGCTCCCCCGGCGGTGGATCGGCGTGGTGAACCGGTATCCCGGCCCGAGCCGGTTCAGGGCCTGCCCGACCGAGAAGAGCTTGCGCACCGAGCCCGTGAAGAAGAGCGAGTCCGGCCCGAGGGAGTAGATGGGCGCGCCCGTCGCCAGGTCGACGACGCGGATGCCCCAGGTCGCGCCGGCGTACTTCGGCCCGTCGATGATCTGGAGCACCTCGGGCGGGATCGGGCGCTCGGGCGCCGTCTGGGCACCCGCCGTGGCGGCGCCGAGCCCGGCGAGGACCGCCGTGGCGAGGGCCGTCGCCGATACCGCCCGCGTCGCTCGTCCCATCTCCACCCCTCCGCTCGGCCTGGACTGCGGGCAGTCTCGTCGGCGGGTGGTCGCCGGGCAAGGTTCAGCCAGGGACGGCGATGCCCTCGACGAGGGCGGCGGCCTCGAAGACGTCCTCGCGGACGACCGCGTCCACGATCCCCTCGTCGTACCCTCCGCCGTGGAGCACGCCCAGGCGCCGCATCTCGGCCAGGAACCAGTGGGCGTCGGAGTGGCGGGGGACGTTGACACGCCCGCCGTCGTGGAACACCGGGCCGCGAGGGCCCAGCAGGCGCCCCTCGATGTGCACGGCCGGGGCGTTCACGTTGCGCGGCATCGCCAGGATCGGGACGGCTGCGCGCCGGTTGTGGGGGTCGTCGAGCCAGGCGCAGGCCGCCAGCGTGCCCCCGACGAGCGCCTCGACCTCGTCGCGCCTCCGGGCGAGGACGCCCGGCGAGACCACGAGGGCCTTCTCGGGATGGCCTGGGACGATGTCGTCGCTCGCGACCACCGTGACGCCCACGCCGTGGGCGGCGGCGACGGCGTTCCACGGCTCGCCCACCGAGAACCCGTCCATCGTCCCGGCCGCGATGTTGGCGACCATCTGGGGAGGCGGGATCGGGATGATGTCGACGTCCCGCGCGGGGTCCAGCCCCGCCGCCGCGAGCCAGTGGCGCAGCCAGATGTCGTGGGTGCCCCCGGGATAGGTCATCGCGAGCGTCAGCCGGCGCGCGCGTGCCGCCGCGGCGATCGCCGCGAGCGACCCCTCCGGGTCCCGGGGGCCGGGCCCGGCGAGGCCGGTGGCGAGCGTGATCCCCTGCCCGCCGGTGTTGAGGCCCATCACGACCGGCAGGATCTGGTCGGGACGCCCGGTCACGCCGGCGGCCACGGAGAGGGGGAGGCTCGCGAGGCAGTGGGCCGCGTCGATCTCCCCGCTCAGGAGGGCGTCGCGCGTCGCCGGCCAGGAGGCCTGGCGGACGAGCTCCACGGAGAGGCCCCGCTCCTCGTAGAAGCCGAGCGCCTCCGCCATCAGGACCGGCGCGGCGTCGGTGAGCGGGACGAACCCGACCCTCACGCGCGGCTCCCGGCGAGCGCCGCGGCGAGGGCGTGGAACATCGCGCCCATCCGGGGCGTGCGCGGCTCGACGTCGACCGGGAGGCCGTGGGCCACGAGGGCCTCCCGCGTGACCGGCCCGACGGCCGCGACGACCACCCCGGCCCGCCGGATGCCGCCGAGGTCCACCCCCGCGCGCCGGGCGATGGCGGCGAAGCCCTCGACGGCGCGCGCGCTGGTGAACGTGAGAGCGTCGAGCCCGCCCGCGGCGGCCTCCCGCGCCAGCACGGCGGCGGGGGCGTCGTCCCCGGGGATGTCGAGCGTGTACGGATGGACCTCGCGCACCCGCGCGCCGGCGGCGCGCAGGGCGGAGGTCATGGGCTCGGGGCCCTCGCCGGCGCACTGCACCACGATGCGCCGCCCGCGGACGCCCTCCGCCAGGAGGCCCGCCACCACCGCGCGCCCCTCGGCGGGCTCGGCCGTCCAGTCGGCCTCGAGCCCGTAGTCCCTCAGCACCCGCCGGGGCTTGCCGCCGCGGGCCACGAGGCGCCGGGACGCGAGCGTCGCGACGAGCGTCGGCAGGCGGCCGCCGAGGGCCGCCCCCGCGAGGATGTGCCGCGCGCCGACGCCGGTCATGAAGACCGCGACGTCGGGGGGCGCGGTGATGAGGTCCTCCACGATCGCGGCGATGCCGGCCCCGGAGACCGGGCGGTCGATGTCGACGCTCGACCCGTGACGCGGCACGCCCCCGAGCGCGGTGACCAGGGCGGCCTGCTCGTCCGCCCGCCGGCCGGCGGTGACGCCGACGCGGGCGCCCCCCAGCGTGGGCGTCACCGCCCCACCGCGGCGACGGCGGGGGGCGGGACCGGGGGCGCCGCCTCCCGCTCCCGTGGCACGTCACCCGACAGCACGCGGGCGCGCAGTGCCAGCGTCAGGGCGAGCCGCACGTCCGGGTCGTCGAGGTCGCGGTCCGTCAGCTCGCGGACCCGGCCGAGCCGGTAGAGCAGGGTGTTGACGTGGACGTTGAGCCGCCGCGCCGCGGCCCGCGGGCTCCACGAGGTCGCCGCCATCGCCTCGAGCGTCGCGACGAGGGGCGCCGCGCCGCGGCCCTGGGCCTCCTGCCTCAGGAGGGGCCCGAGCCATTCCTCGATGTAGCGCTCGAGCCGCTGGGGCGGGCTCACGTCGAGCAGCAGCCGCTCGGCGCCGAGCGCGCGGTAGGGGTGGACCTCGCCCGCGCGCTGCATCCGCCGGCCGACGCGCAGCGCGAGCCGCGCCTGGGCCAGGAGACCGTGCAGATCGACCGGGCCCCCGCTCTCGCCGCTCACGCCGCACGAGAACGACGCGCCCCCGGTGAGGGAGCCGCAGGCCGTGAGCAGGGCCAGGGCGCAGCGCTCGGCCTGGTCCGCGCACGCCGGCTCCGGCAGCAGCACCACCAGCGCCCCCGCCCGCTCGACGACCATCGCGCCCGGATGCCGGGACTCCGCGGCGTCCGAGACGGCGCGCACGAGGCGCCGGGCGCTCGTCCGCTCCGCCGTCGCCCGGCGGGCCGACGCGTCGTCGGGCTCCACCAGCAGCACCCACATGCGCTTCCGCAGGCGGTATCCCAGGCGCGCCGCGGCGGTGGTGAGCCGTTCGGCGTCCTCCTCGCTGAGGGGCCCCGAGAGCAACTCCTCCACGACGTCCCCGCGCAGCCGGCGCTCGGCCTCCGCCGCCGCCCGCTCCCGCGAGAGCTCCAGGGCGAGCACGGTGACCCCGTGCTCCAGCGCGCGACGGCGCACGCTCTGCACGACCCCCTCGGCGCCCGCGGTGACGAGGTGACCCAGGCGGTCGCGGCCCGCGCGCACCGGGAGCACCTCCAGCGCCCCGGCGCCCCCGTCGGCCGTGCCGGGATCCAGCCGGGCCGGGAGCGCGTCGGCCTCGCGCGGCGCGATGCGCTCGCCCTCGTCGTCGTAGAGGGCGACCGGGCCGCCCGAGTGCCGCGCGATCTCGGTGCAGATGGCCGTGAGCCCCGCCCCGGTCAGCGCGAGCTCGGTGAACCGCCGGTGGATCTCCTCCGACCGGCGGAGGTCCGCCACCTGCTCCTCGAGGCGCTCGTGCATGCCGGAGCGCTCCAGCGCCCCCGCCACCTGCGCGCCGATCGCGGCCAGGAACGAGACCTCGTCGTCCGCGAAGTCATGTGGCTCGTCGGTCTGGACGTTGAGGACGCCCACGAGGCGGTCGCCGGAGATGATGGGCACCGAGCACATGGACACGAACCGGGCCTGGTCGACCCCCGGCAGCCAGCGGAACCGCGGCTCCCGGCGGACGTCGGCCACGACGACCGGCGCCCGCTCCGCGGCGGCCGTGCCCGTGACCCCCTCGCCCACGCGCAGGCGCACCCGGTCGACGCCCGTCTGGGAGAGCCCGTTGGTCGCCGACAGGACGAGGTCGTCCCCCGGGGGCTCGAGGAGGTAGACCGAGCAGACGTCGACGTCCATCGCCTCGGTGGTCTCGGCGATGACGAGCCGCACCAGCGCGCCGGCGTCGAGGGTCTGCACCGCCGCGGTCGCGAGCCGCTGCAGGAACTGCACTTCCTTGAGGACGTCCATCGGACGGAACGCTAGGGGCGGTCGCCGTGGCGTTCCTCGGACGCGGAGACAGAGATCCGGCCCCGGATCTTGTACGTGAAGTCCGAACCGCGGGGCCGGGGCACTCGGGCCCGGTGTCCGGGACGGGGCGCCGCGATTTCGGATCGGTGGTCCATACCGGAGCGGGGTGCCCCGTTCCTAGCCTGGCCTCGTCGTCGTCGAGGGAGGGCACATGGGCACGAGCGCAGCACCACGGAGGGTCGGCCCGGCGGGTCGCGCCGGTGGCCGCTGGATCGACGACTGGCGTCCCGAGGACCCCGCGTTCTGGGAGGCCGGCGGCCGCGGCATCGCGCGCCGGAACCTCATCTTCTCGATCGTCTCCGAGCACATCGGGTTCTCGATCTGGACCCTCTGGTCGGTGTTCGTGCTCTTCCTCGGACCCGAGTACGGCTTCGACCCGAGCCAGAAGTTCCTGCTGACGGCGGCGCCGGCGGCCGTCGGGGGGCTCGCCCGCCTGCCCTACTCGTTCGCGGTCGCGCGGTTCGGGGGACGCAACTGGACCATCGTCAGCGCGCTCCTGCTGCTGATCCCCTGCGTGCTCGCGGGCCTCGTGCTGGAGCCGGGCGTCTCGTTCACGACCCTGCTCCTGGTGGCGATGACGGCCGGCGTCGGCGGCGGCAACTTCGCCTCGTCGATGGTCAACATCTCGACCTTCTACCCGCAGCGCCTGAAGGGCTGGGCGCTCGGCCTCAACGCAGGCGGGGGGAACATCGGCGTGGCGGCGGTGCAGCTCGTCGGGCTGCTGGTGCTCGCCACGGTGGGCGCCGCGCACCCGCGGGTCATCCTGCTCATCTACATCCCGCTCATCGGGGTCTCGGCGCTCTGCGCGGCCCTGTTCATGGACAACCTGAGCCACGTCCGCAACGACAGGCGGGCGCTGCGCGACGTGTCGGCCGACCGCCACACCTGGATCCTCTCGTTCCTCTACATCGGGACGTTCGGCTCCTTCATCGGCTTCTCGTTCGCCTTCGGGCAGGTGCTGCTGGTCCAGTTCCCGGAGAGCTTCACGACGCCGCTCGAGGCCGCCTACGTCACCTTCCTCGGGCCCCTGATCGGCTCGCTCGTCCGCCCGTTCGGCGGCAGGCTCGCCGACCGCCTGGGCGGGGCGGCGGTGACGTTCTGGAACTTCCTCGCGATGGCGCTGGCCGCGTCCGTGGTGCTCGTCGCGTCGCTCCAGGGGTCGCTGCCCCTGTTCATCGGCGGCTTCATCGCCCTCTTCGTCTTCGCCGGGGTCGGGAACGGCTCGACGTACAAGATGATCCCGGCGATCTTCGGCGCGAAGGCGGGCATCGCGACCGCCGCCGGCGCCGATCCCGGGCGCCAGGAGGCGGAGGCACGCCGGCGCTCCGGAGCCCTCATCGGCATCGCGGGGGCGGTCGGCGCGCTCGGCGGGGTCCTCGTGAACATCGCCTTCCGGGAGTCCTTCCTGCGCAGCGGCACGGGCGACGCGGCGTACATCTCGTTCATCGCCTTCTACGCGGTCTGCCTCGGCGTCACGTGGTGGGTGTACCTCCGCGCCTCCCGCGACCGCCTCCCCGGCGTCTGAGGCCGGTGACCCCGACGCCGACCCACTGCCCGTACTGCGCCCTGCAGTGCGCCATGGAGGTCACCCCCGGCGGCGACGGCGCGACCGTCGCCGCCCGGGACTTCCCGACGAACGGCGGTGGTCTGTGCCGCAAGGGGTGGACCGCGGCCTCGCTGCTCGACCACCCCGAGCGGCTGCGGACCCCGCTCGTGCGCCGGTCGCACGGCGGCGCCCTCGAGCCCGCGTCCTGGGAGGAGGCGATCTCCCGCGTCGCCGCGGGGCTCACCCGGGCGCAGCGGGCCCACGGGGCCGAGGCGGCCGGGGTCTTCGGCGGCGGCGGCCTCACGAACGAGAAGGCCTACCTCCTCGGTAAGTTCGCCCGGGTGGGGCTGCGGACCCCGTCGATCGACTACAACGGCCGCTTCTGCATGTCGTCGGCCGCCGCCGCCGGGACGCGGGCGTTCGGCATCGACCGCGGGCTCCCGTTCCCGCTGCCGGACCTCGCCGAGAGCTCGGTCATCGTGCTGGTCGGGGCGAACCCGGCCGCGACGATGCCGCCGGCGCTCCGCCACATCGACGAGGCCCGGCGCCGCGGGGGGACGCTGGTGGTCGTCGACCCCCGCGCCACGGCGACCGCGGATCTCGCCGACCTGCACATGGCGTCGGCCCCGGGCACCGACATGGCCCTCGCCAACGGCCTCCTGCACATCCTGGTGCGCGAGCGGATGATCGACCGGGCCTACATCCGGGCCCGCACCGAGGGCTTCGGCGCCGTGCTGCGGACCGTGGCGACCTACTGGCCGGACCGGGTCGAGCGCATCACGGGCGTCCCGGCCGCCGACATCCGGCGGCTCGCCCTCCTGCTCGGCGGCGCGCGGACCGCGACGGTGCTGACGGCGCGCGGCGCCGAGCAGCACGTCACGGGCACGGACACCGTCCTCGCGTGGATCAACCTCGTCCTCGCCCTCGGCCAGCCCGGCCGGCGCGGCGGGGGCTACGGCTGCCTCACCGGGCAGGGCAACGGGCAGGGCGGCCGTGAGCACGGCCAGAAGGCGGACCAGCTCCCCGGATACCGGCGCATCGACGACCCCGCCGCCCGCGAGCACGTCGCGTCCGTCTGGGGCGTCGACCCGGCCGATCTCCCCGGCCCGGGCCGCTCCGCCTACGAGATGCTGGCGACCCTCGGGGAGCCGGGCGGCGTGCGGGCGATGCTGGTGATGGGCTCGAACCCGGTCGTGTCGGCGCCCGACGCGGGCCACGTGGAGCGCAGGCTCGGCGCGCTCGACTTCCTGGCCGTCGCCGACCCGTTCATGTCCGAGACCGCGGCGCGCGCGGACGTCGTGCTCCCGTCGGCCCAGTGGGCGGAGGAGGACGGCACGATGACCAACCTCGAGGGGCGCGTGCTGCGACGGCGACGGGCGCTGCCGCCCCCCGAGGGGGTGCTCACGGACGCCGAGATCCTCACGCGCCTCGCGGCGGCCCTGGGGCGGCGCCACCTGTTCCCGAGCGCGGAGCCGCGGGACCTCTTCGCCGAGCTCGGCCGGGCGAGCGCCGGCGGCCCGGCCGACTACTCCGGCATCACCTACGAGCGGATCGACGCCGAGGACGGCGTCTTCTGGCCGTGCCCGGGAGCCGGGCACCCCGGCACGCCGCGCCTGTTCGCCGAGCGCTTCGCCACCCCGGACGGGCGCGCCCGCTTCCACGCCGTCGAGCACCGGCCCGCCGGCGAGGAGCCGGACACGGACTTCCCGATGCACCTCACCACCGGCCGGGTGATGGGGCAGTACCAGTCCGGCACCCAGACCCGCCGGGTCCCGGAGCTGGTCGAGGCGGAGCCCGGTCCGTTCGTGGAGATCCACCCGCAGATCGCCCGCCTGTTCGGCATCGCGGAGGGGGACGACGTGCGCGTCAGCACGCGCCGCGGGGACGCCGTCGCCCCCGCGCGTCTCTCCCGGGCGATCCGCCACGACACGGTCTTCATGCCGTTCCACTGGGCGGGCGAGGGCCGGGCGAACCTCGTCACGGACCCGTCCCTCGACCCCGTCTCGCGCATGCCGGAGTTCAAGTCCTGCGCGGTGCGCATCGCGCCCGCCCGCCCATCCGCCCCCGTCCCCGGAGGAACCACATGACGACGATGCTCAGGACCGGCGCGCCCACCGGGCCGGACACCACCCACCGCCGCCGGCTCGTCGTGATCGGCAACGGGATGGCCGGCGCCCGCGCCGTCGAGGAGATCCTCGCCCGCGGCGGCGGGGACCTGTTCGACGTCACGATGATCGGCGACGAGCCGTACGGGAACTACAACCGCATCCTGCTCTCCGGGGTCCTGTCGGGCGAGGCGGAGCCGCGCGACATCTTCATCAACCCGCTCGCCTGGTACGAGGAGAACGGCGTCGCGCTGCTCGCCGGCGCCCGGGTCGCGGGCATCGACCGGGACGAGCGGCGGGTCCGCACCGATGACGGGGCGGAGGTGCCCTACGACCTGCTCATCCTCGCCACCGGCAGCCGGCCCTTCCTGCCGCCCATCGACGGCCTGCTGGCCGAGGACGGGGGCCTGCGCCCGGGTGCGTTCGCGTTCCGGACGATCGACGACTGCGCCGCGATCGCCGCACACGCGCGGGGGTGCGGCCGGGCGGTCGTGATCGGCGGGGGGCTCCTCGGGCTCGAGGCCGCCCGCGGGCTGCTGACCCACGACGTCTCCGTCGAGGTGGTGGAGGCGGGGCCGCACCTCATGGGTCAGCAGCTCGACACCGAGGGCGGGCGCATCCTGGCGAGGACGCTGGAGGGGATGGGGATCGGCGTCCGCTGCGGCGCCGCCACGGTCGCCGTGACCGGCGACGGCGCGGTCACGGGCCTCCGGTTCGCCGACGGCTCCGAGGTCGCGTGCGACATGGTCGTGGTGGCCGCCGGCATCCGGGCCAACGCCGGCCTCGCGGCGGACTGCGGGCTGCCGGTCGGTCGCGCCGTGGTGGTGGACGACCAGATGCGCACCGCCGATCCGAGCATCTACGCGGTCGGCGAGTGCGCCGAGCACCGTGAGCTCGTCTACGGCCTCGTGGCACCCCTCTGGGAGCAGGCCCGGGTGCTGGCCGACCACCTCACGGGCGCCCTCCCGGCGGCCGCCTACGAGGGCTCCCGGGTTGCGACGAAGCTCAAGGTGATGGGCGTCGACCTCGCGGTCATGGGTGAGAAGGAGCCACGCGACGAGCACGACGAGGTGGTCCGCTTCAGCGATCCCCGCCGCGGTGTCTACAAGTCGATCGTGGTGCGGGACGGCCGCCTCGTGGGGGCCACGATGCTCGGTGACGTGAGCCGTGTGCCGCTGCTCACCCAGGCGTTCGACAAGGGCACCCCGTTGCCGGAGGACCGGCTCGAGATGCTCTTCGACGTCGGGCCGCCGACGGCCGGGCCGTCGGTGGGGGACCTGCCCGACGACGCCCAGATCTGCAACTGCAACGGGGTCACGAAGGGGGCGATCGCCTGCTGCGCGGCCGAGGGCGGCCTGAGCGTGGCGGGCGTGATGAAGGCGACCCGCGCCGGGACGGGCTGCGGATCGTGCAAGGACCGCGTGGCGGAGATCGTGGAGTGGGCCTCCGGCGGCGAGGCGGCGGCCGACCCGTCGGCGGACTGGTACGTGCCCGGGGTGCCCCTGCCGAAGGCCGAGCTGACCGCGGAGATCCGGAGCCGCGACCTGCGGTCGGTCTCGGCGGTCTTCGACGCGCTCGCCGGCGGCGTCGACGACCCCGGCAGCAAGATGGGCCTCACGTCGCTTCTGCGCACGATCTGGGGCCCGAACGAGCTGGGCGACGAGCGCGACGCCCGGTTCATCAACGACCGGGTGCACGCGAACATCCAGAAGGACGGGACGTTCTCGGTCGTCCCCGGCATCTCCGGGGGCGTCACCTCCGCGGACGAGCTCCGCCGCATCGCGGACGTCGCGGACAAGTACGGCGTGCCCATGATCAAGATCACCGGCGGCCAGCGCATCGACCTGCTCGGGGTCGCCAAGGAGGATCTGCCGGGCATGTGGCAGGACCTCGGGATGCGGTCCGGGCACGCCTACGGCAAGTCGTTCCGCACGGTGAAGACCTGCGTCGGGTCCGAGTTCTGCCGCTTCGGGGTGGGCGACGCGGTGTCCCTCGGGATCGCCATCGAGGAGCGCTACAAGGGCCTGGAGGCCCCGGCCAAGCTCAAGCTCGCGGTCGCCGGGTGCCCCAGGAACTGCTCGGAGGCGATGGTCAAGGACGTCGGCGTCGTGGCGATCGAGGGCGGCCGCTGGGAGGTGTACGTCGGGGGCGCCGCCGGCGCGACGGTGCGCAGGGGGGACGTCCTCTGCACGCTCCCTTCGCCGGACGAGGTGATCACGATGACCGGGCGGTTCATCCAGTACTACCGCGAGAACGCGCGCTGGCTCGAGCGGACCTACGACTTCGTCCCCCGCGTCGGCCTCGCCGAGCTGCGGGCCGTCCTCGTGGACGACCGCGACGGCGACGCCGCCCGCCTCGACGCGGAGATCGCGCGGTCGGTGCAGGGGTACGAGGACCCGTGGGCGGCCGACGCGGCCCGGCCCGCCACGCCGAACCAGTTCGCCGCGCCGATCGCGGTGGGGTCGTGAGCGCGCCCTCCGCCGTCCTGGCGCCCCACCACCTCGGTCCCGTCGGGCAGATCCCCCCGGGGGAGGGCCGGGAGTTCGCCGTCGGGGGGCGCCGGATCGCCGTCTTCCGGACGCGTGACGGGAGGATCGCCGCCACGGACGCCCGCTGCCCCCACAAGGGCGGGCCGCTGGCGGACGGGATCGTGGGCCGCTCCTCGGTCGTCTGCCCCCTGCACGCGCGCCGCTACGGGCTCGGGGACGGTGCCGATGCCGACGGCGGCTGCGGGCTCACGGTCCATCCGGTCCACGTGGACGACGCGGGGGACCTCGTCGTGGCGCTCCCCTCCGCGTGAGGGTCACCGCCCCCGTCGGGGCGACGCCGGCGGCGGAGGCCGTCCGCGTCGCGCAGGCGATGCGCCCGCCCATCGGCGCCGAGCACGTCCCCCTCGACCGGCTCCCCGGCCGCCGGCTCGCGGAGCCGGTCGTGGCCGTGGCCGACGTGCCGCCCGCGGCGACCGCGGCGATGGACGGGTGGGCCGTGCGCGCGGCCGGCGCGGCCCCCGGCCGGGCCCTGCGGCTCACCGGCGAGAGCGCGGCGGGCCACCCGGCACCGGGCCACGTCGCGGAGGGCGGGGCGTGCCGCATCTCGACCGGCGCCCGCATGCCCCCCGGGGCCGATGCGGTGCTGCGCCGGGAGGACGGCCACGAGGCCGGCGGGTTCGTCGTCCCCGCTGTGGCGCCCGCGCCCGGTGCCGACGTCCGCCCGGCGGGGGACGACCTGCGGGCCGGCACCCCGCTCCTGGCGGCCGGGACACCGGTCGCCGCGCACGAGGTCGCCGTCGTCGCCGCGGCGGGCCTGAACGGCGCGGCCTGCCACCGGCGCGCCCGCGTCGCCGTCCTGACGACGGGGGACGAGCTGGTCGCGCCCGGCGCCCCCGTGCCGCCCCACGCGACGGTCGACGTCATCCGCCCGGTCCTCGCCGCGCAGGTGGCGGCGGCGGGCGGGGTGGTCGTCGCCACCGCCCGTGCCCGGGACGACCGCGCGGCCACGGTCGCCGCGCTCCGAGGGCTGCTGGAGACGGGTCCCGACCTGCTCCTGACCGCCGGCGGGATCTCGGCAGGCACCCGCGACCACGTGGCGGCCGCGCTGGAGGCCCTCGGCACCCGCTGGGAGGTGTCCGGCGTGGCGATGCGTCCCGGGCACCCCGTCCGGCTGGGGGCCGCCGGCCCCACGGTCGTCCTCGCCCTCCCGGGGAACCCGGCCGCCGCGGTCGTCTGCTTCCACCTGCTGGGGCGCGCCCTCCTGGGCGCCGGCGACTGGGCCGAGGGCCGGCTCGCGGTCCCGGTCACCCCGCACCGGCGCGCGACCTCGTTCGTCCGCTGCGTGGCCGGACCGGAGGGGCTGGTGCCGCTCGCGCGGCAGGGCTCCCACCAGGTGACCTCCCTCGCGGGCGCCCGGGCCCTCGCGTGGATCGCCCCGGGCGAGGCGCCGCTGCCGGCGGGCGCGCCGGTCCCGGTCTCCGGGATGGCCTGAGGGGACGCGGGCCGGGCCCCCCGCGGGAGGGATAGGTTGGCCCCGGAGAAACCCGCGACAGGGGGTCGGAGGATGAAGGGTCTGGTCTACAAGGGGCAGGGCGTCGTGGCGGTCGAGGACGTCCCGGATCCGTCGATCGCCGAGCCGACCGACGCCATCGTGCGGGTCACGAAGGCCGGGATCTGCGGCTCCGACATGCACATCTACAACCACGGCGACGGCTTCGGCTTCAGCCCGGGCTGCCGGCTCGGCCACGAGTTCGTGGGCGTCGTGGAGGAGGTGGGCCCCGACGTACGCCGGGTGAAGCGCGGTGACAAGGTCGTCTCGCCGTTCTGGTTCTCGTGCGGGAACTGCGCCGAGTGCCACCTCGGCCACTACACCTCCTGCGTGAAGGGCGGCTGCTACGGCTTCCAGGCCTTCTGGAGCGCCGGCGGCGACGTGCAGGGCGGGCAGTCGGAGGTCGTGCGCGTGCCGATGGCCGACGGCTCGCTCGACGTCGTGCCGGACCAGCTCGCCGACGACTCCCACGACACCACGGTGCTCCCGGTGGCCGACGTGCTCGGCACCGCGTACCACGCCGTCTCGGGCGCGGGCATCCGCCCCGGCGACACGGTGATGGTGGTGGGGGACGGGGCCGTGGGGCTCCTGGCCGCGCACGTCTCGGGCCTGTTCGGCGCCGCCAACATCGTCCTCACCGGCCACCACGCGGACCGGCTCGCGGTGGGGGAGAAGCTGGGGGCGAGCCACGTCGTGGACACGACGGGTGAGGACGGCGCCGCGAAGGCGACCGCCCTGCTCGGCGAGCTCACCGAGGGGCGCGGTCCCGAGGTCGTCATCGACGCCGTGTCGAGCGCCGACTCGATCGCCCAGGCCGTGAAGGACGTCCGCCCCTACGGCACGGTCTCCTGGGTCGGCATGGAGGTCTTCCTCGGCGCGCCGCAGGTGCCGTGGGACGTCGCCTTCCTGCGCAACATCACGATCAAGGGCGGCGTGGCGCCCACCCACGCGTACGCGCGGTCCCTGTGGCCGCTGCTCGTGCAGGGGCGGCTCGACCCGTCGCCGGTGTTCACGCACGACCTGCCGCTCGCCGAGGCGCCCGACGGGTACGCCGCCATGGCCACCCGCGCGGAGGGCTCGATCAAGGCCTGCCTCACGCCGTAACGCCGCGCGCCCGGTGCCGGGCGGTCCCCCCGCCCGGCACCGTTGGCGCGATTCATTATAAGGTCAATCGACATTGCTGCCGTCCGATCGGGAGGCGAGAGGTGTCGGAGGACCTGCGGGACGAGCGCGAGTACCTGGAGGAGCGGAGGGAGCGGGCCGCCGGTGAGGCCGCCCGCCGGGCCGGCGTCTCGCGGCGACGCTTCCTGGCGCTGGCCGCGGCGGGCGTGCCGGTCGCCGGCGGGCTCGCGACCGCGGGCCGGGCGGTCGCCCAGGCCCCGCCGGCACCGGCGCCCCCCATCGTCAAGCCGATCCCGCCCGAGTGGTTCATCAGCTACGGGACGAACGCGGAGATGCGCTGGGACTCCGTCGGCGGCCTCGGGCACGTGACGCCCAACGAGCGCTTCTTCGTCCGCAACCACACGGCGACGCCCGCGATCGACGTGGGCACCTGGCGCCTGCGCATCGAGGGGTCCGCGCTGCGCCGTGGACCGGTCTCCTTCTCCTATCCGGAGCTGTTGAGGCTGCCGTCGCGCAAGGTCACGGCCGTCCTCGAGTGCGCGGGGAACGGGCGCTCGTTCTTCGGCTCCCAGCAGGGGACGCCGGCGGCCGGCACCCCGTGGGGCCTCGGGGCCGTGGGCGTCGCGCTCTGGCGCGGCGTGCCGCTGTCGGTGCTGCTCGACCGCGCCGGCGTGGACCGGCGCCGGGCCGTGGACGTGCTGCCGGAGGGGCTCGACGCGACCGTCGTGGCAGGGGGCGCCGACCAGGGCCGCGTGCGCCGGCCCCTCTCGATCGGCAAGGCCCTCGACGACGTCATCGTGGCGCTCGAGATGAACGGCGAGCCGCTTCCGCCGGACCACGGGTTCCCGGCGCGCCTCATCGTTCCCGGGTGGATCGGGATCGCCTCGATCAAGTGGCTCGGGCGCATCGAGGTGGCCGACCGGCCGCTCTCCTCGTACTGGAACACCACCCAGTACCGGTACGTCGGCGGGGAGTACCCGCCCGACTCGCCGCCGCTCACGTCGCAGGTGGTGAAGAGCGCCTTCGAGCTGCCCCGCCCGGCCACGGTCACGGCGGGCCGTCCCGTGTTGCTCACCGGGCGCTCGTGGTCGGGGAGGGGACGCATCCGGGCCGTCGAGGTCTCGGCGGACGGCGGCGCCACCTGGCGCCCGGCCCACCTGGATCCGAGGGACCGCTGGCGGCACTCGTGGCGGCGCTGGAGCATCCCGTGGCGGCCGCCGGCCGGGGCCCATGAGCTGCTGGCGCGGGCCGTGGACGACCGTGGCAACCGCCAGCCGGACACGACGCCGTTCAACTCCAACGGCTACCTGTTCGACGCGGTCGTGCGCCACGCGGTGACCGCCGTCTGACGGAGGGGCGGCGCGCCGGGGTACCCTGGCGCGCCGATGCCCCGCCTCGCCCTCGCGCTCGTGCTGGCGCTCATCGTCGCCGTGCCGCTCGTGGCGCTCCTGACCGGGGACGACGACGGCCCGCCGGGGCCGCCCGCCCCCGTGGACGCCGCCGCGCTCGACGCCTGGATCGCCGCGGAGGTCCCGTCCTCGCCGCTCGCCGGCCGGGCGCGCGCCTTCGTGCGCGCCGGGGTGGCGAACGACATCGACCCCCGGGCCCTGCTGGCCATCGCGTGGCACGAGTCCGTGCTCGGCACGGCCGGGTCCGGCCGGGACATCCACAACGCGTTCGGCTGGGGTCCCGCGATCCCGTTCGGCTCGTGGGAGGAGAACGTCGCGGTGGTGGCCCGCGGCCTGCGCACCGGCTACCTCGACGACGGCCGGACCACGCTGGTGAGGATCGCCGCGCGCTGGGCGCCGGTCGGCGCGCCGAACGACCCCCAGGGGCTCAACACGTCATGGGTCGGGGCGGTCCGCGCGGGCTACGCCTCGCTCGGCGGCGACCCGGACCGGGCCATCACGCTCACGGCCCAGGCCCGCGCGGCCGGCGGCCCCACCCGCGGCGCGGACGGCCTCGCGACTCCCACGGGCGGCGCCGGCACGATGGGCGGCGGCCCGGGGGAGGGGACCCACGCCGCCGGGGAGGGCCCCGACGACTGGCAGTCGGACCGCGCCGTGGACGTCCGCCTGCCGTTCGGCAGCCCGGTGTGGGCCGTCGACGCCGGGCGCGTCGTGCGCATCGGCGGCGACGCGGAGGCAACCGCCGGGCGCTTCGGCGGCGCCCGGCTCACCCTCCTCACCGACGACGACGCCTACTTCTATGGCCACCTCGCGGCGGTGATGGTGCGGCCGGGGCAGCGCGTGGAGCGCGGGGCGCTGCTCGGGTTCTCCGGCGCCGCCAACGGGGTCGACCACCTGCACCTCGGGGTGCGGCGGCGCGATCCCGTGGCGGTGGCCGGGCTCGCGTCCTGAACGCCGTACTGCCCGGTGATCCCCCATCGTGCGGGGGATTGACAGCCCGGCGGCGCAGGTGTCTCCTGACGACCCCATCGGAGAGATCGGAGATCCCGTGCAGGTCCGGCTCGCGGTACGGGGCACCCTCGCCACGCTCGCGCTGCTCCTGCTGGTGGCCCTCGTGCCGGCGTCGGCGCTCGGCGTCGTCCGCTTCGAGCGGGAGTGGCGGCTCCCCGCCGACTTCGGCGGTGGTGAGGCCTCCGTGGCGATGGACCGCGCCGGCGACACGATCTACGTGGCCGATCCCTTCGGCGGCTCCACCGGGCGGGTGCTCGTGTACGACCGGCAGGGCACCCTGGTCCGGACGCTCGGGGCGATCACCGGCGTCGATGTCCAGCGGCCGGCCGGGCTCGCCGTGGACTCGGCCGGCAACCTCCTCGTCTTCGAGGGCGACCGCAACCGGGTGCAGGTGCTCACGCCGTCCGGGGTCCCGCTGCGCACGGTGGCGCCCACCGGGGCGGCGGCCTTCGACGACCTGGCGCAGAGCATCGCCGTGGACGCCGCCGACACCCTCTACGTGGCCGACACCCGGGCGAGCCGCATCACGGTGTTCGACCCGTCGGGCCGGCTCGTGCGCGAGATCCCCCTCGGCGGCTCGTTCGTCACCGACGTCGCGGTCGATGCGGCCGGCAACGTCTACGCCCTCCTGATCTTCGGCACCGCCGGGTGCGAGGCGGCGGTGCAGGTGCACAACCCGGCCGGGGCGCAGATCGCACGCTGGAACGTCACGCAGGGTTCCGTGTTCAGCTGCGCGCGCCTGGGCCTGGCGGTGGACCCGCGCACCGGCGAGGTGCTCGTCGGCAGCCAGGGCGGCACGGCGCCGGGGATCCGCCGCTACACCGCCGCCGGCGTTCCCGTCGGCGCTCCGCTGACGGGCGCGGGCAGCAGCGCGCCGGCCCTCCAGGCGATCGGTCTCGCGGTCGACCCGGACGGGGCGATCGTGGTCCGCGACGCGTCGCGCCGGATGCTGCGCTTCGCCGACCTGCCGCCGGCGCCGGACCTCGCCGCGACGATCCCGAGCCCGCGCACGCTCGGTGTCGGCCCCGCCACCGCCGTGGTGCCGGGCCGCATCTCGCTCGGCTCCCTGCGCCGGTCCAAGTGCGTCCGCACCCTCGTGCTCAGCTCGGCGCCCGCCCGGGTCACCGTCCGCATCTTCAGCGGCATCCGATCCATCCGCCTGTTCGGGGCGAGCACCGTCCGCTTCACCGCGCCGGGCCGCCGGGTCGTGTGCATCAGGGTGCCGGCGCGCGCGAAGACCTTCGACGCGCGCACGCGCCTGAAGGTCTCGCTTGCCGTCGCGCTGGAGGCGGGGGCCTCCCCGCGGCCGCGCTCCCGGCCGATCGGCCTCACCCCCTGACGGCTCAGCCCGGCGCCACGAGCTGCTGGATGGCCCAGCCGTTGCCGTCGGGGTCCTGGAAGAACAGGAACCGTCCCCACGGGAAGTCCTGCACGTCGCCCAGCTCCAGGCCGCGGCCCACGAGCTCGGCGCGGGTGGCCTCGATGTCGGCCACCACGAGCTGCAGGCCCTGCGCCGACCCCGGCTCCCGCCCGTCCACCCCGGTGCCGATGGCGATCGAGCACCCGGACCCGGGCGGGGTGAGCTGGATGAACCGCAGGTCGTCGCTCACCCGGTGGTCGTGGTCCAGGTCGAACCCCACCTTCTCCACGTAGAACGCCTTGGCGCGGTCGGCGTCGCTCACCGGCACCGACACCAGCTCGAGCTTCATCTCCACGGCGCGTCCCCCTCCCTCGCGTGTCGTGAGGGGTTTCTACCCCACCCGGGCCAGGAGGTCTCCCAGCCACGCCCCGACGGCGGCGCGCAGGCCCGGCGCGTCGGAGCGCAGGGAGTGGTCGCCGCGCAGCCGCACGACCTCACGCCCCGGTGCCTCGGGGGGCATGCCGAACGGGTCGCCCTCGCCCTGCACGATGAGCACGGGGACCTCCACCGCCTCCAGCTCCGGCAGCCGGCTGGGCCGTGGCGGCCGGCCCTTCCCGGACGCCGGCTGCAGAGGGAAGGCCAGGCAGAGGACTCCGGCCGCACCGGTCTCCGCGGCGGTGCGGCAGGCGACGCGGGCGCCGGACGAGCGACCGCCGGTCACGAGCGCGACGCCCGGCGCCTCGTCGCGCAGGGCCGCCACGATGGCCGTCCAGGCCACGTCCAGCCGCGGGGCGGGGGCGGGCGAGCGCCGCCCGGCCACGCGGTAGGGCTGCTCGGTCAGCGCCACGAGGGCGCCGAGGCCGGTGGCCACGGCGGCCGCCGCCACGAGGTCCGGCGCGGCCGGCCCGCCGCCGGCGCCGTGCCCCAGCACGACGAGGGCGCGCGGGGGCCCCGCGGGGGCGTGCAGATGGGCCCGCGCCGGGCCGGCGGGCGTCTCGATCGTCACCTCGCGCGGCTCGGCCATCGCGCCACGGTACCGGCTCGGTCATCCTTCGGGCCATGCTGCTCGAGCGCGAGGCGGAGGTCGCCGCCGTCCACGACGCCCTGGCGGGCGCGCGGGCGCACCGCGGGTCGGTGCTGCTGGTGGCCGGGCCGCCGGGCGCCGGCAAGACCGGCCTGCTCGGGGAGGCCCGCGCGCTGGCGGGCGAGGCGGGGGTCGCCGCCTTGTCGGCCACGGGCAGCGCGCTGGAGGGCGGCTACGGCTTCGGCGTGGTGCGCCAGCTCCTGGAGGGGCCCCTCGCGCGGGCGGGCGACGGCGACCGGGCGGAGCTCCTCGGCGGCGCGGCGTCACGGGCGACGGCGGTGCTCGACCCCCTGGCCGGCGACGGGGACCCGGAGGAGGGCGCGGTCGTCCACGCCCTGTACTGGCTCGTGGCCAACCTGGCCGACCGCGCGCCCCTGCTGCTGCGCGTGGACGACGCGCAGTGGGCCGACGAGGCGTCCCTGCGGTTCCTGTCCTACCTCGCCCGCCGCTGCGAGGACCTGCGGGTGGTGCTGCTCGTCGCGTGCCGGGCTGGCGAGGTCCCGGCCGCGCTCGCGGGCCTGGAGGAGCGGGCGACGGTGCTGGAGCCGGGTCCACTCGGCCCCGCGGCGATCGCCGCCCTGCTGGAGGAGGCCCTGGGGGAGGAGCCCGTCCCGGGCCTCGTGAGCCTGTGCCGCGCGCGGACCGGCGGCAACGCGTTCCTGGTGCGGGAGCTGGTGGCGGAGGTGCGGGCGGCGGGGCCCGACGGGGCGTGGGCGGCGGCCGAGGCGCTGCCGGCGCGCGTGGAGCAGGTCGCCTCCCGCCGCCTCGACGGCCTGGGCGCCGACGCGCTCGCGATGGCGCGGTCCCTGGCCGTGCTGGGGGACGGGGCGGACCTGCTGCTCGTCGCCTCCCTCGCGGACGTCACGCCGGCCGCGGCCACGTCGGCGGCGGACGCCCTCACCCGCGCCGGCCTGCTGCAGGACGACCACCCGCTGCGATTCCGGCACCCCCTCCTGCAGGCGGCCGTGGACGCGGGCACGCCCGCCGTGCTGCGGGGTGCCGCCCACTCCGGCGCCGCCATCCTGCTGGCGGGGCGCGGCGCCGCGCCGGGCCGGGTGGCCGCCCACCTGCTGCAGGCCCCGCCCGGCGGCGCGGACCCCTGGGTGGTGCAGGCGCTGCGCGACGGGGCGCGCGACGCGCGCGGGCGCGGCACCCCGCGCGAGGCCGCATCGCTGCTGCGCCGCGCGCTGGCCGAGCCGCCGGAGGCCGCCGACCGGGACGCCGTGGTGCGGGAGCTGGCCGACGCGGAGATGGCCGACCTGCGGCCGGAGGCCGCGGAGTCGCTGGCGGCGGTGCTGGAGACCCTCACGGATCCCCTGGCACGGGCCGATGCCGCGCTGCGGCTCGCGATCTCCCTCTACCACTCGGGCCGGCACGCCGAGGCCGTCGAGGCGCTGGTCGCGGCGATCGACGACCTGGGTGACACCCCCGCCGAGCGCGAGGCACGCCTGCGCCTGGAGGCGTTCATGGGCGTCGCCGGCCGCTACGACCTGGAGACGGAGGGCGCGACCCGGGGACGCCTGGCCGGGGTCGCGGCCGGGCTCGCGGGCGCGACCCCGGCGGAGCGGCTCGTGATCGCGACGGCGGCCCTGGAGGACCCGGGGCCGACGGCGGCCGGGCTCGCGGAGGCCGCGCGGCTCGGCGAGGCGGCCGAGGGGGAGAGCCCGTGGCCGGACCCGGGCGACGGTGCCGCCCTCGTCGCGATGCACGTCTACGCCGGGCGCCTCGACCGCGCCGACGCGCTGGTCGCGAGGATGATCGCACGGGCCCGCGACGGCGGCTCGCCGCTGCGCAACGCGATCGCGCTGTGCTGCGCGGGCATGGTCGCCCTGGACCGCGGGGACGTGCGCGCCGCGGTGCCCGACCTGCGGGCCTCGGAGGCCGCGCTCGCCGAGCTCGGCTCCGACCTGACGCCCACGACGGCCGGGGTCCTGCTGCACGCCCTGGCGGAGGCGGGGGAGCTCGACGAGGCCGACAGGCTGCTCGCGGCCCGCGGGCTGGAGGGGGACATCGCGGGCCGCATGCTCCTCAACCCGCTGCTGCACGGGCGGGCCGTGCTCCATGGCGCCCGCCGCCGCTGGGAGGCCTCGCTGGCGGACTGGCGGGCGCTCGGCGCCCGGCACGCGCGCTGGGGCATGAGCCGCCCGCTGCCCCCGTGGCGCTCCGGGGCGGCCCTCGCCCTGGCGGCGGGCGGCGGCGACCGGGACGAGGCGCGGGCGCTGGCCGCCGAGGAGCTCGCGATCGCCGAGGTGTGGGGCACCCCGAAGCCGATCGCGGTCGCCCGCCGGGCCGTGGCGCTGCTGGGCGACGACGAGGGTGCCGCCGAGGGGCTGGAGGCCGCGCTCGCGGTGCTGGAGGGGACCCCGTGGCGGCTCGAGCGCGCCCGCGTGCGCGCGGACCTGGGCGCCGCCCTGCGCCGCGCCGGCCGGCGCCGCGAGGCGCGCGAGCAGCTCATGGCCGCGATGGACGAGGCCCACGCATGCGGCGCCGAGCCCGTCGCCGCGTTCGCGGCGGAGGAGTCGCGCGCGTCGGGCGCGCGGCCGCGGCGCCATGCGCTGTCGGGCGTGGCCTCCCTCACCCCCAGCGAGCGGCGGGTCGCCACCCTCGTCGCCGCGGGCCGCACGAACCGGGAGGTCGCCCACGAGCTCTTCGTGACCCTGGCGACGGTGGAGACGCACCTCACCCGCGTGTACCGGAAGCTGGGCATCCCCGGGCGCTCCGCGCTGGCCGCCGCGATGTCGGGGTCCGAGGGGGCCTGAGGGAAAAGTCCGGGGTGGGTCCCCTGACGCGGCCGGGGGTGCCGGGGGCGCAGTCTGGGGCGGACCGATGAACCCGCTCCCCGAGGAGGAACCCGGAATGGCAACCCTGTACGACACCGGCATCGAGCCGCTCGCCCTGCGCTCGTTCGAGGTCATGGCGACGGGTGAGCACGACGACTTCGTCGAGATCATCCACCCGCGGTTCGTGAACCACGAGGCGATCGACGAGCCGCCGGCGGCCCGCGTCGAGTACGGCCCGGACGCCTGCCACGCGACGGCCCTCTGGCTGCGCGAGGCGTTCGCGGACCTGCGCTGGGAGGTCCACGAGGTGGTCACCGAGCGCGACCTCGTCGTCGCGCACGTGACCATGTCCGGCCGCCACGTGGGGCCGTTCGTCGGCTACGCGAAGGACGGCACCGTGAGCGAGGCCTTCCCGCCGACCGGCAAGACGTTCGCGGTCTTCCAGACGCACTGGATGCGGATGGCCGACGGCAAGATGATCGAGCACTGGGCGAACCGCGACGACATGGGCATGGCGCTGCAGCTCGGCTGGGTGCCCCCGTCGCCGGTCTACCTGGTGAGGATGGCGCTCGCGAAGCGCCGGGCGCGGCGTGCCGCCTGAGGGGCGCCGCGTGGATGGAGCGCGGGGCGGGACCGTCCGGACGCCGGTCCCGCCGTCACGCCTGGGGGATCCGCGCGGCGCTCCGGGAGGGCGCCGCGCGGTTCCCTACGGGGTCGTCAGTCCTCGGCCCCGACGCCGAGGGTGACGAGCCCGAGCCGGGTCAGCATGCCCAGGGCGTCGTAGCTGACCCAGGTCTCGGCAATCCTGTCCCCATCGGTGCGGAACAGATGCATCCCCGTGGCCGCTGCCCGACGGCCCGTGGGATCCATGCCGAGAAGTGGGCCGGTGTGCGTGCCGGCCCACGTCCAGCGGGCGACGACGGCGTCGCCCTCGGCCACCCAGTCCTCCACGGCGACGACGCCGTCCGGCATCGCGCCGAGGAACACGGTGACCCGGTCGCCCACCCCGTCCGGTCCCGGCCCCAGTTCCGGGAGCAGCGGGTCGTGGTAGCGGTGGTCCGGGGTGAAGAGGTGGTCGGCGACGCCCAGGTCGCCGGCGTTCCACACCTCGGCGGCGTACCGCTCCGCCAGTGCGCGGACCGGGGTCATCGCGCGGCGGCCGTCCCGTCGACGGCCACCGTCCGGGGCGCGGGACGCGGCGCCGCCTGGAGCGTCGCGAAGAAGCGGTCCCGCGCGGACGTGAAGTCCTCCCACGTGGGGAGGTCGATCTCGTCGTCGCGGCTGAGCCCGACGTGCCCGTCGACCCGGACGGGCCGGGGGGAGGTGCTGATCGCGTGCAGCGTGCCCATGTCGTCGCTCTCCTGGAGCCGGTGACGGTGCGGCTCCATCCCATCCCCACGGGCGGGCCGCCGAAACGCCCCCAAGGTGTCGACGGTTCACACCTGCTCCAGCCCCTTACACCCCAAGGTGTCGACTCGTCACACCCCTGATGACAAGTGGCGTTCCGTGGGCTTAACGTCCGCCGCACGAGGTCCGGAGTCCCGTCCGGGCCGCGACACTGGAGGGGTATGAGATGAGCGAGCCCGAACCGCCCGGGGTGCCCGGCGAGGCCCCGCCCGCCAACGAGAACATCACGATCATCGTCGGACGCGTGGGGGACGCCCCCGAGCTGAAGGTGCTGCTCGGGTGGCCCGCCGGCTCACCGACCGAGGGACGGACCCGTCTCTACTGGTCCCTCGCGCTCGAGCACCACATCGAGTTCAGGACCGAGGACATCGTCCACTCGGAGGCCCTGCCGGATCCGGAGGGCGGCGCCACCAAGCGCGCGCGGGTGTGGCTCCCGAAGGCGGCCACCGTCTGGAGCAGCGACGGAGGGACGTTCGGCGCGGAGGACGTGCCGGACGACGTCTCCGCCCCCGACGACGCCGACCTCCTCAGGGGACTCGGTTCGGACATCACGAACTACGAGATCCAGGCACAGGTCAGGGCAGTGAAGGCGACGAAGTGCCCCTGCGGGCGGAGGAGCTACCTCTGAGCACCGGCCCGTGGTGGGAGCATGCGGCGACGGCCGCGGCCATCCCGGCCGCGGCCGTCCTGGCCGGCGACGTCCACATCCGGGACGCCTCGAGCCGGAACGGGGTCGCTCTCGTCACGCGGCGCGGGGGCCCGGGTCGGGTCGTGAAGACGGGGCCCGGCGCGGTTCGCGAAGGCCGCGCCATCGCCTCCCTGTCCTCGGTGGTCGGGGATCCGGGAATCCTCCCGGCGATCGTCCGGCACGATCCGGACAGCGAGACCTTGGTGCTCACCGCGTCGGCGGGCTCGGAGGATCTGTGGTCACTTCACCACCGGATCGGGCGGTTCCCTCCGGCCGTGGGCGCCTCCATCGGCAGTGCGCTCGCAGCATTGCACCGTGCGAGCACTCCGTCGGGGTTCACGCGGGACGTCCCGCCGGTGCTGACGATTCACCGCCCGGGCGTCGAGGCCGTCCCGGGGATGAGCCCGGCCCTCATCCGGTTGACCACAGCCGTGCAGGGCGACGCCGCCCTGCGGGACGGCTTGGACGCCATCGGCCGGCGTTGGACCGGGGATGCCCCGATCCACGCCGACGTCCGCCTGTCGAACATCGTCACCGGCGGCACGATGGCGGGGCAGCCCGCCGTCCGCCTGGTCGACTGGGAGGACGCCCGCGCAGGCGATCCTGCGTGGGACGTCGGGTCCGCGCTGGCTGCGTACGTGTCCTTCTGGATCGATTCCATCCCGCAGCCCGCTCCGGCCACCCGGCTCGTGTCGGCAGACCTGGTGGCGTCCGCGCGATATCCGCTCCGGGTCATGAGACCCGCCATGAGGGCACTCTGGGACGCCTACTCGGCGCGCATCCCGAGCATCACCGGACCCGCCGATGACCGCGCGGCACGGACCACCCTGTGCTGCGGCGGCGCGCTCGTGCGGGGGGCGCTCGACGACGCGGTGGACGAAGACGTGCTCCCGCTTCGCGCGTGGTTGCACCTGCAGGTCGCCTCGAACCTCCTGGCCGACCCGGTCGCCGCCGCCGAGCGTCTCCTGGGTTCCCCGCGGTGAGGGCGACAGCCCTCCCGGTCCGTGCCGCGGCGCTCGCCGCCGTCATCCGCGCGCTGCGGGTGGACGGCGATTCGACATACGTCTGGCTGGGGCAGCGGCACGATGTGCCTCCGGGCATGGACCTCGTGGAGGCGCTCGCCGACCGCCTCTACGAGGATTTCCATTGCACCGGGACCCCCGCACCGCCCATCGGACCACCTCCGGACAGGATGTGGTCGGCTCGGCATGGTCCGGTGTCGGTGCCCGGATGGTCGGAGCGCATGACCTCGGACCCCGGGTGGGAGGTGATCTCCGCTTCCTCGGAGGAGGTGGTGGTCTCGCGGGACGGACTCCGTATCTGGGCGCGCCCTGCTGAGATCGCGTCGCCGGACGCCGTTACCGGGGCGATCGTCGCGCTCCGCGTCCCGGCCACCGTTCCGGGGCCACCAGACGGATTCGCGAGCTTCCTGAGCAGCGCGGATACGCGTGGTCCCACCGGATCCGGACCCGACCGGTGGTACTGGAACGTGGCGGCGGAGGGAAGGCCTCATCTCGTCGAGGTCCTCTCCACCGCCCTCGACACCGCCGGCCTGCCGTTCCGGGTGAAGGTGCTCAACGACCCCCGTGGGCGCCGCTGCGACGCGGGGGTGCTCTACACGGATCCACTTGATCGTCGTGGCGTCGCGGCCTGCGCCGAGCGAGCCTTGCCCGGGATCGCCCGGCACCTCCACCCTCGCACGCCTCCGCTGTCTCTCGGGTTGGCGCCGGGCGTCGGCTTCGCCGAGCAGCCCCCGGGCGACCACAGCTTCGGGACCCATCGGTGTCGGCTGCTCGCGGAGGCGCTCGCCGGCGAGGGCGCGCGCCATCCGATCGGGGACGAGGCCAGGCTCGCGTACCTCATCGCCCATGTCACGGCCGGCGGACTCGAGCCGTCCCGCCTCCATGCGAACCCCGGATCAGATCCTGCTGATGACCCGGCGCCGTTCACGACGTGACCGATCCCCGCGAGATCGCTCTGAGGATGGCGCACGAACTCGTGGCCGGCGCCGTCTGGCACGACAGCTGCTGCACCTGGATGACGCCCCTCGAGCATCACGGTCCGGCCGGGGTGTCGCGGGGCGCATGCGGCGCCGGGCCTGCGCTCTACGAGGGCACAGGGGGCATCGGGCTGGTGCTCGCCGAGATCGCCGCGGCCACGGGGGATCGGTCGTGTGCAGCCGCCGCTGCGGGCGCGCTGCGCGCGACCGTTGCGAACATCGGCCGGGTGCCGGTCGACGACAGGGCCGGATTGTTCACGGGCCTCCCCGGGATCGCCGTGGCGGTGAGCAGGGGGGCCGTGCTCCTGGCCGACGAGGAACTCGTGGAAGCCGGCCGCGAGATCGCGGTGAAATGCATCGGTTCGCATGCGCAGGGCGACGAACTCGTGGCCGGTCGCGCCGGCGTGATCCTCGGCCTCCTCGCCCTCGGGGGGGACGAGGCCATCGAGCGGGCCGGCGGGCTGGCGGACGAGATGGTGAGCGGCGAGGACCCCGAGCTGCTCCCCACCGGTCTCGCTCACGGACCGTCCGGTCCGTCTCATGCCCTGCTGGAGCTCTGGGCGCTGACCGGGCGGGCGGAGTACCGCGAGGCTGCTGCCGCCGCGTGGGCGGCGGAGGACGCCTGGTTCGACCCCGTCGCGGGCAACTGGCCACGCGCGGCGGTACGGCCCGTCACCGAGCGCGACACCGACGTGTCCCTCGTGCAATGGTGCCACGGCGCGCCGGGCATCGGCCTCGCCCGGCATCGGGCGTGGCGGCTCACGGGTGACGAGGTACGGCGGGAGGAGGCCGCCACCGCGATCCGGACGACGGCCGCCTGGGTCCGGGCCGCGCTGGACTCCGAGCGCGGGTCCGACTGCCTGTGCCACGGGCTCGCCGGCCTCGCGGAGATCATCGCCCAGTGCGCAGATGCCGTTGCGGGTGAGGAGGGGACGGCGCTGACATCCCTCGCGCGAGAGACCGCGGAGGTCCGCGGTGACGCCTACGTGAGGGAGGGTCAGTGGGTCTCGGGGATGCCTGCGGGAGACCCGGCGCCGGGCCTCATGGTCGGCCTCGCCGGGCTAGCTCGCTTCCACCTGCGTCGCGCGCTTCCGGATCTGCCCTCACTGCTGCTGCCGCAGGGGCGGGGCTGGGTCACGGGAGGGCTTCAGTCGATGCCGAACTCCGCCCCCTCGGCCTCGGTCAGTTCGCGGGTCGCCCGTCCCGCGGCGAGGTCGAGCACCGACTCGGTCGTCCCGCAGGTGTTGCAGGAGTAGGTCTGCAGCTCGGCCCCGAGGGTCTGGAGGACGAGCGTCGTGCCGTCGGGGCTGAGTACCCCGCCGTAGGCGTCGCGCGACGTGGAGGGAATCTCGAGAAGTGCGGCGCCGGTGTCCGCATCCCACACCCGGACCCCGTCGTTCGATGCCGACACCACCCGGGTGCCGTTCGCGCCCCACTCGGCGCGGACATCGGACTGGTGCCCCGTGAGCACCCGCGCCGCTCCTGACCCGAGGTCCCAGATGCGGGCGCTCCGGTCCGCGCCGCCGCTGAGGAGCCGTTCTCCGGAAGGGTCGAAGGCCAGACTCGAGACCGGCGCCTCGTGACCCCTGAGCGAGGCGGTCAGGGTCGCGGTGGGAACGTCCCAGGTCCTGATGACGCCGTCCGCGCCCGCGGCGACGGCCGTCGATCCATCGGGGCTCAGGTCGGCGGAGTACATCTCACCCGCCCCCGTTGCGATGACTCTCGCGGTGCCGGCGTCGACGTCCCACAGACGCACGACGCCGTCCCAGGTCGCCGCCAGGAGGGCGCTCCCGTCGGCCGACAGGGCGAGACCACCGACGGTGACCGCGTCCTCGCTCGGGAGGACGATCGGTGGCCCCTGGCCATCCGCGGCCCGCACCTCGATGGCGCCGTCCGGGCGCGCGACGGCGTAGCGCGTGCCATCTGCGCTGATGTCGGCGTTGACGGTGTAGTCACCGACGATGCCGCCCGGACTCAGCTGGGACATCGCCTCCGAGCGCAGATCCCATCTCCAGAGTGACCCGTCGAAGCCCACCGAGACGACAGATCGCCCGTCGGCCAGGAACACAGGGCCCGGGTCCGGTGCGAAGTCCGCGGGCTCCGGTACCCGTGCCGTCGCCAGTCCATCCTCCCAGGCCCACACACGGGCGGTGTCGTCCTCGCCTGCGCTGAGGATGCTCGCGCCGTCGGGGCTGAAGGCCACGCTCCGCATCTCCGCCTCGTGCCCCCAGAGCGTCGTGAGGGGGGTGCCGTCCGCCTCCCAGACCCGTACGCTCGCGTCCGACGCGGCCGCTGCGACGACGGACCCGTCCGGGGAGAACGCGACGGAATCGACGCCACCGATCGGGGTCGCACGAACGACCCGGGGACGGGCTGCCGGCGTTCCGGGCGTCCAGAGGCGGACGAAGCCCGAGCCGTCACCGATGGCCACGCGACGGCCGTCCGGGCTCACGTCCAGCGCGATTACGAGCGTTCCGGTCTCGAGCACCGGCCCCGCCGCCCCATCGAGGGTCCGGATCCGGACCGTGCCGTCGACCCCACCGCTCACGACGCGCCTGCCGGCCGCGTCGATGGCGACGGCGATGACGGGGCCCTCGTGCCCTCTCAGGGCGCGCGCCGGCCCGCCGCCGATCGGCTGGACGAGCACCGTGCCATCCTCGCCGGCGCTGACCACGGTGGCGCCGTCGGGGGTCAGGGCGACCTCGTAGACCGCTCCCTGGTGCCCCTCGAGGGTCGTAACGGGAGCGCCATCCGTCCGCCATACGCGTACCGAGCCGTCCGCGGCGCCGGTGACCAAGGTCTCGCCGTCCGGTGTCACCTCGACGCTGTTGACCTCGCCCTGTCCCGAGTCGAAGCTGCGGATCGGCCCGGCGTCGGGCCGCCACTCGGTGACGGTCCCGTCCGCGTCGGCGAGCCACGCGATCTCCCCATCAGGTGTGTAGGTCGCGTCCTGCACCCCGACCGGTGCACGGAAAGCGGACCGAACCCGGGAGTCATGAGTCGCCTGTCGCACGATCGTCTCGGCTTCCGACGTGTCGGCGATGCGGAGGGCCTCCTGGCCGAGGAGCAGGCTCAGCTCGGGGTCGCTCGTGAGCTGGAGGCGGGCGTTGGCGGCGACCTGACGGGACTCCGCCACGTCGCGCTGGTCGGCGGCGTCGTTGCGCTGCACGATCGCGTAGGCGGCCACGCCGCCCACGACGACGAGAGCGGTGGCCAGGGCACCGATGGCGATGCGGGTGCGGCGGCGGCGGGCGTCGCGTTCGCCCTGCTCGCGGGCGGCGCTCGCGTCGAGGAAGGAGACCTCGTCGGCGGTGAGGTCGCCGCGGCCGCGCTCCTGCCAGCCGGCGAGACGGGCGCCGCGGTAGAGCAGCCCCTCGTCGCCGGCACCCGCGCGGTGCCACTCGGCCGATGCGTCGGCCAGGCGGCGGGTCTCGCGGAGGCTCTCGCGGTCGTCGTCCACCCACCCGCGCAGCTCGGGCCAGCCGCGGATGAGGGCCTCGTGCGCCACCTCGACGGTCACCTCGCCGTCGGAGGGGTCGCGGCCCGTCGTGAGCAGGCGGGCGCCGGCGAAGGCGGCGATCACGGCGTCGACGTCGGCGGCGCCGGCGGGGTCGCCGGTCAGCTCGCGGCGGGTCGCGCGGCGGCGCGTGTCCTCGGTGCCCTCACCGGGGGCGACGAGGCGCAGCAGGGTCCGCCGGGCGACGGGGCGGCGCTCCGGGTCGAGGCCGAGGTACACCTCGTTCGCGCGCCGGGCGAGCGCGCCCTCCACGCCGCCGGACGCCGCGTAGGCCTCGGCGGTGAGGGTGCGTCCCCGGCGGCGGCGCCACAGCTCGGTGAGCAGGTGCTCGAGGAGGGGGAGGGTGCCGGGACGGTCGCCGACGTCGTTCATGATGCGGCGCGTCAGGCCCGGCTCGATCTCCAGGCCCGCGGCGCGCGCGGGCTCCTCGATCGCCCGCCGCAGGCCGTCCTCGCCGAGCGGGCCGACGAGCATCTGGCGGCCGGCGACGAGGGTCGCGAGATCCGGGTGGGCCGGCAGGCGCCCGTAGAGGTCGGCGCGGATCGTGACGACGACGGTCGTCCCGCCACCCGGTGCGGCGGCCGCGACGATGGCGTCGAGGGCCGCGGCGCGCACCTCCTCGTCGGCGCAGAGGGTGAACGCCTCCTCCAGCTGGTCCACCACGACGAGCGCGCGCTCGCCGTCGGCGCGGCCGCTCCTGGCGCGGGCGAGGGCGGCGGCGAGGGCACCGGGGTCGGCCCCGAGGTCGGCGGGGGCCGGGGAACCCGAGCCCGGCAGGTCACGCAGCGCGGCGGCGATCGAGGCGAGGGGGTCGGCGCCCGGGGTGAACGCCACCACGCGCCACGGGGGCGACGCATCGCGCAGGGCGGGCACGAGGCCGGCGTGGACGAGGGAGGACTTGCCCGAGCCGGACGGGCCCACGACCGACACGAGGCCGTCGTCGGCGGTGAGGGCCACGAGACGCGCCACCTCGGACTCGCGCCCGAAGAAGACCGCGGCGTCCTCCTCCCGGAACGCGGCGAGTCCCCGGTAGGGGCAGGTGCCGTCGGGGGGCGGGGCGGGGCCGGGGCGCGACGCCGGCCCGGCGAGGGCGCGGGCCAGGTCCTCCACGGCGAGGGGGTCGGCGACGGCGGCGCGCATGTCCACCCAGGGGTGGTCGCCGAGCGCCGCGAGGGACGGGTCCTGGGGGTCGGGCCCGCCGGGGAGCAGCACGGGCACGAGGTGGAACGCGCGGTCGCGCGACGCCAGGTCACGGGCGGCGGCGAGGCCCCCGGCCGCCCAGTCGCCCAGGCCGTCCGGTCCCACGAGCACGGCGCAGCCGGCCGCGGCGCGCACGGCCTCCGCGGCGCCCGCCTCGGCCCCGGGGACGAGCGTGGGCGCGATGCCCTCGTCCACGAGGGCCACGGCCACGGCTGCGGCGGCACCCGCGTCTGACGGGCCGTGCAGCACCGCGGCGTCGTGGCGGGCGGCGAGCGCCGCGCGGCCGAGCTCGCCGGCGGTCGCGTACCGGTCCTCGGGGCGCTTCGCCATGGCCCGCGCCACCACGGCGTCCATCGCCGGCGGCAGGCCCGGCACCAGCGCGGACGGGGCCGGCGGCGGCTCGGTGAGGTGCGCGATGAGGGTCGCGGCGGGCGGCCGGTCGGCGAACGGCGGGCGGCCCGTGAGGGCGTGGAACAGCACGCAGCCGAGCGCGTAGACGTCGGTGCGGGCGTCGAGGGTCCCGCCGCGGATCTGCTCGGGTGCGAGGTAGTCGCGGGTGCCCGTCCAGCCGCCGGAGCGCCCGGAGCCGCCGGACGCCCCGTGCACCGAGACGCCGAAGTCGGTGAGGTAGACGTGCTCGTCGCCGTCGGGGTCGGCGATGAGGATGTTCCCGGGCTTCACGTCGCGGTGCACCAGGCCGCGGGCATGGGCGGCGTCGAGGGCGCCGGCGACCTGGTCCACGATCCGCGCCGCGCGGCCCGCCGGCAGGGGGCCGCCCTCGCGGATGAGCTCCTGCAGGCTCGCCCCGTCGACGAAGCGCATCGCGATGTAGAGGCGGCCCACGTCGTCCTGGCCCGCGCGGTACACGGGGATGACGTTGGGGTGCTCGAGTCCGGCGGCCATGAGCGACTCGCGCACGAACAGCTCGCGGCGGCCGGCGTCCTCGGCGTAGCCGGGGGCGATCAGCTTGAGGGCGACCGCCCTGCCGAGCTCCGGGTCGACCGCGCGGTACACGACGCCCATGCCGCCGGCGCCCGCCAGCTCCTCGACCGCATACCCGGCCACCTGCTCGCCGCGCGCGAGGCGTTCACGGGCGCCACCGGGTGTCCCGGCGTCGCCCGAGGGCACGGTCTCGTCGTCCACCCCTGGCCTCCGACATCCGTTACGTGCAGTTGACGCAAGTTCGGTTCCGGTGGCGTTAATAACCCGGCCCGCGGGCCGCGCGATAGACCCTCTAAGGTGTGGCCCGTCACACCCGCGACACCGCAGGCGTGACGGTGCCCGGCCCGGGCGCCCCCGGCAGCGCGTGGCGGAGGACGGAAACCGCGTGGACATCGGCGTGTGGGCCCTCGACCCGGCCGATCGCATCCGCATCCGGGAGGCCGACGAGCGCGGGTTGCCCTATCTCGTCCTGCGAGACGGCGAAGGCGCCCAGCGCATCCTGCCCCTGCGCTCGCACGCCACGTCGCTCGCGATCGGCCGGGACCGCGCGAGCGAGGTGGCCATCCCGTGGGACGACCGGGTGTCGCGCACGCACGCCCAGCTCACCCGCGTCGGCTCGAGCTGGTCGATCGAGGACCAGGGCCTCTCGCGCAACGGCACCTTCGTCAACGAGGAGCGCATCAACTCCCGCCGGCGCCTGCATCACGGCGACGTGGTCCGGGTGGGACACACCACGGTCATGTTCCGCTCCCCCGAGGAGCCGGAGGCGCAGGCGACTGCTCCGGAGATTCTCCGGATCCCGCCGCGGGCCCTGTCGCCCGCGCAGCGGCGCGTGCTGGAAGCGCTCTGTCGCCCCTGCCTCGCACCCGGCGGGCCCCACGCCCCGGCGTCGAACGAGGCGATCGCCGCCGAGCTGCACCTGAGCGTGGACGCCGTGAAGGCGCACCTGCGGATGCTGTTCCGCCGGTTCGAGATCGAGGACCTCCCCCAGATCCAGAAGCGCACGGCCCTGGTGCGCCTGGCGGTGGAGGCGGGGGCGCTGCGGGACGAGTGACCGTCCCAGGGTGTGCCCGGTCGACCCCTTGGGTGGCTGGGCGCGGGGTCCCCTCCGGGGGACGCTCCGGGGCGATGACCGAGGAGACCCTCCTCACCACCTACGCCCGCAGCTGGAACGGGCACGACGCGCCCTCCTGCGCGGGGTGCTTCGCCGAGGCGGCGCGCCGCGAGTACCGCGTGGTGCGTCCCTGCTCCCCCACGGGCGAGGGGCTGAGGACGGTGAGCGGACGCGAGGCGATCGCGGCCGACATCGGAATGGTGATGCACGCGGTGCCCGACCTCTCCATCGAGGTCGTGTCCGCCGCGTACGCGAGCGACCGGCGGCTCTGGACCGAGTGGCGCCTGCGCGGTACGCACACCGAGGACTGGGACCGCTGGCGCGCCGACGGCCGCCGCATCGAGGTGCTCGGGGTGTCGGTCTTCCGCATCTCGAACGACGGGTTCCAGGAGGAGCGCCTCTACTGGGACTCCGCGTTCGCCCGCGGGCGGCGCGAGGGGCTCCCGGGGCTGCGCCCGGAGGGGCCGGTGGGGGCGCCCGGATGACGCGCGGCACCTGGACGAGGGCCGCCCGCGGGGGCGGCATGCGCGTCGCGCCGGCCATCGGCCGCGGGGAGCGGCGGGCCGCCGAGCGCTTCCGCGAGCAGCTGCGCCACCGCGCCGGATGGTGGTTCCCGGACGACGCGATGACCCTGCTCGCCTGGGACGCCGACGGTGGCGTGGCCGGGTGCATCGACGTGGGCCGCTCCCGCTCCGGCCGCTTCGTGATGGAGGAGCGCGGCGTGCGCGTGCCCGGCTGGATCCCGCGCCGCACCACCGGTGAGGTGACGCGCTGGGCTGCGCTCCCGCGTCACGGCCTCACCGTCCAGGTGCGCCTGGCCGAGGCCGCCGCCCTCTGGATGCGGGACGAAGGGATGACGCACGCGATCGGGCTCCTCACCGGCGACGGGCGCCGGCGCCTGGAGCGCGCCGCCCTGCCGATGAGCCCGCTCGGTCCGCCGCGGGCCGTCCTGGCCGGCGGGCGCCGCCTGCCGCTGCACCCGGTGTGGACCCCGATCCCGGACCTCGCCCGCTGGAGCGCGGCCTGCCGGCGGCGTGCCGGGGCCGTCGAGGGCCTGGAGGACTACCTCAACCTCGCTTGAGGTTTCGCGCGAGCGCTGTCACCCTCGGTGACATGTCCGCGACCATGACCATCGGGGAGGTGGCCGAGCGCAGCGGCGTCGCCACCTCCGCGCTCCGCTTCTACGAGGACCGGGGCCTGCTCGCCTCCGAGCGCACCGAGGCCGGCCACCGCCGCTATCCCCGGGCCGTCCTGCGCCGGGTCGCCTTCATCGTCTTCGCGCAGCGGGTGGGGCTCACGCTGGAGGAGATCCGCGCCGAGCTCGGCCGGCTCCCCTCCGACCGGGTGCCGCGCCGGTCCGAGTGGTCGAAGCTGACCGGCCCGTGGCGCGAGCGCATCGACGACCGCATCGCCGAGCTGCAGCGCCTGCGCGGGAGCCTGGACGAGTGCATCGGGTGCGGCTGCCTCTCCCTCGACCGCTGCAAGCTGGCCAACCCCGGCGACCGCGTCGGCGCGGCCGGCCCGGGACCGCGGTTCTGGGTGGGCGACACCCGGGGCGCCGGCTCCTCCTGAGGCCCGCCGCCCGGCGCTGCTAGCCTGCGGGGCCGCGGCGACGTGGCGAAGTGGCTAACGCAGCGGTCTGCAAAACCGCCATCGCGGGTTCGACTCCCGCCGTCGCCTTCACGCCCTCACCCCCGCATCCGGGGGTCGTGGGTGGGGTCGGCATACATCGGCGGGCACCCGAGATCCCGCGCGTGGGGACGCAGCTCGTAGTGCCAGGGCTCGTTGCCGTAGGTCTGGCAGAGGCCGTACGCGGCGCCGTTCTCCGAGAGCCATCCCGCGGCCTCGCGCGGGCCCACGTCGACGGCGTCGCCCGAGACGTGCGCGGAGGTCTCCGGCGTCGCCACCCAGCGGGCGGCCTCGGCCTCCGATCCGTACTTCGCGACCGCCTCGCGCAGCAGGCCCTCCTGGTACTCCGGGGAGCGCCAGCCGCTGTCCACCTCCAGGCCGATCCCGTCGGCCGACGCGGCCGAGGCGGCGTCGCGGAGGGCGGTGAGCAGGGCGGGGTCGAGGTTCGCCACCCCGGGCACGCCGTCGTCCCAGACGGTCGTGCCGTCGGGCACGGCGCCGTCCGCGGGGCCGAGCGGGCGGTCGGGGGCGCCGGGGCGGGCGGCGGTGTCCTCGGGCGCCGGGGTCACCGCCACCGGCGGCGCGCCGGACGACCCGGACCCGGACCCGGAGTCGGAGCCGGACCCCGGCAGCAACGGGATGGCCGCCGCCGCGGCGGCGACGACGAGGGCGAGGAGCCAGGCCAGGCGGTTCCTGCGTGCGCGCACCCGGCGGGGCATCGGACGTGCCGTTCCGTGACTGGGCATGGCACCAGTGAAGGAGGTCGGGTGCTGCCGGGGCGTATGCCTTTCCCCATACGCCGGCGATATGCCCCCTCGCTACCATCGGCCGATGCGGGTGCTGCTCGTCGAGGACGAACCCGACCTGGCACGGGCCATCCGCGACGGTCTCCGCCTGGAGGCGATCGCGGCGGACATCGCCGGCGACGGTGACACCGCCATGGAGCTCCTGAGCCTCACGGCATACGACATCGCCGTGCTCGACCGGGACATCCCGGGGCCCAGCGGCGACGAGGTGGCCCGGAGCATCGTGGCCTCGGGCAGCGGGATGCCGATCCTCATGCTCACGGCGGCCGACCGGCTCGGCGACAAGGCCTCCGGCTTCGAGCTGGGCGCCGACGACTACCTCACCAAGCCGTTCGCCCTGCAGGAGCTGGTGCTGCGCCTCCGCGCCCTCGACCGGCGGCGCGCGCGCAGCCGGCCCCCGGTGCGGGAGCTCGCCGGCCTGCGCCTCGACCCGTTCCGTCGCGAGGTGCACCGCGACGGCCGCTACGTCCCGCTCACCCGCAAGCAGTTCGCCGTGCTCGAGATCCTGGTCGAGGCCGAGGGCGGCGTGGTGAGCGCCGAGGAGCTGCTGGAGCGGGCCTGGGACGAGAACGCCGACCCCTTCACCAACGCCGTGCGCATCACGATCTCGGGGCTGCGCAAGCGGCTCGGCGAGCCGTGGGTGATCGCCACCGTCGCCGGGTCGGGCTACCGGATCGACGCCGGGGGCGGCGATGGGTAGGCCGCGCGGGATGAGCGTGCGCCTCAAGCTCACCCTCTCGTACGCCGGCTTCCTGATGCTGGCGGGGGCGCTGCTGCTCGGCGCCGTGTGGCTCTTCCTGCTGCGCTACGTCCCCGACCGCGCCACGCTCGTGAGCGCCGACCCCGACGACCTCGACGGGCTGTTCCCCATCCGGTCGAACCTCCTCCACGAGTTCGCGCCGCGGGCGGCCGCCGTGCTGCTGCTGCTCCTGGTGTTCGGCCTCGTGGGCGGGTGGATCCTGGCCGGGCGGATGCTCGCCCCGCTCACCCGCATCACCGACGCCACCCGCCGGGCCTCGGCCGGGTCGCTGTCCCACCGGATCGCCCTGGAGGGACGGAGCGACGAGTTCCGCGAGCTGGCCGACGCCTTCGACGCGATGCTCGCGCGGCTGGAGGCGCAGGTCGCCGAGGGTCAGCGGTTCGCGGCGAACGCCTCCCACGAGCTGCGGACGCCGCTCACCATCACGCAGACGATGCTCGAGGTGGCCCGCGACGACCCGGACCGCGACACCGACGCGCTCGTCGAACGGCTCCACGCCGTCAACGCCCGGGCGATCGACCTGACCGAGGCGCTGCTCCTGCTGAGCCGCGCGGACCGGCGGGCGTTCACCCGCGAGGCCGTCGACCTGTCGCTGCTGGCCGAGGAGGCGGGGGAGACGCTGCTGCCGATCGCCGAGGCCCGTGGGGTCACGGTCGAGACCTCCGGCGAGGCTGCCCCCACCACCGGGTCGGACGCGCTGCTGCAGCAGCTCACCACCAACCTCGTCCACAACGCGATCGTCCACAACCTCCCGGAGGGCGGTCGCGTGTGGGTCACGACGGGCGCCGGGCCGGAGGGCGCCGTGCTCACCGTGGGGAACACCGGTCCGGCGCTCGCCCCGGAGGTGGTGGCCACGCTCGCCGAGCCCTTCCGGCGCGGCGCCGAGCGCGTGCGCGCCGACCACGGCGGGGTCGGCCTGGGCCTCGCGATCGTCCGCAGCATCACCGTCGCCCACGACGGCACGCTCACCCTCACGCCCCGCCCCGGCGGCGGGCTCGAGGTGACCGTCCGCCTCCCCGCGGGGCGCGTGGTCGCGGCCGCGTGACGGACCCCGCGCCGCCCCTGCTGCGCACGAAGCTGCGCGCCCCGGCGCGCCGCGCCGGGGCGGTCCCGCGACCTCGCCTCGCGACACGCCTCGCAGGCCCCGACGCACCGCCCCTGACGCTCGTCGCGGCACCCGCCGGATTCGGCAAGACGACGCTGGTCGCCGAGGCCCTGGCCGGGGACCCGACGACGGCCTGGCTGTCCCTCGACACCCGCGACGACGATCCGCAGGTCTTCTGGGCCTACGTCGCCGCGGCCGTCGACACCGCCCTCGCCGACGCAGGGCGCGGTGCGCGGGCGGTGCTGGCCTCGGGGCGGGCGTCGCCGGACGCCGTCGTCGCTGCGCTGCTCAACGACCTCGACGCGGTGAGCGGGGACCTGGTGCTGGTGCTGGACGACGTCCACGCGATCACCTCGTCCGAGATCACGGGGGCTCTGGCGTACATGGTGGAGCGCCTGCCGCCGGGGGTGCGGCTCGTGATGATCGGCCGCGCCGACCCGGCGCTCCCGCTCGCCGGCCTGCGCGCCCGGGGGGTGCTGGGCGAGATCCGTGCCGCCGACCTGAGGTTCTCCGTCGAGGAGGCGGCCGCCTATCTCACGGGTGCGATGGGACTCCCTCTCGCGCCCGCGCAGGTGGAGGCCCTCGAGCGGCGCACGGAGGGCTGGATCGCCGCGCTCCAGCTCGCCGCCCTGTCGTTGCGCGGCCGGGAGGACGTGGCCGGGTTCATCGCGGGCTTCGCGGGCGACGACCGCTTCGTGCTCGACTACCTCGCCGGTGAGGTGCTGGAGCGCCAGCCCGCGGAGGTGCGGGACTTCCTGCTGCGCACCTCGATCCTCGGCCGCATGACCGGCCCCTTGTGCGACGCGGTCACGGGGGGCACGGGTGGCGCCGCGACCCTCACGGAGCTGGAGCGCAGCGGCCTCTTCGTCATCCCGCTCGACGACCGGCGGGCCTGGTACCGCTACCACCACCTCTTCGCGGACGTGCTCCAGGTCCGCCTGAGGGACGAGCATCCCGGGGACGTCGCCGGGCTCCACCGCCGGGCGTCGCAGTGGGCCGAGGACGAGGGCGACCTGCCCGAGGCGGTGCATCACGCGCTGGCCGCCGGGGATGCCATGCGGGCGGCCGCCCTGGTGGAGCGGGCCGCCCCCGCGATGCGCCGCACGCGGCAGGAGGCCTCGCTGCGGAGGTGGCTCGACGCGCTCCCGGAGGCGATCGTGGTCGAGCGGCCGGCCCTGGCACTCGCGCTGGTCGGTGCGCGGATGGCGACGGGGGACTTCGCCGATGCCCCGCGCCTGCTGCAGGGGGTGGAGGAGCGCCTCGCCGCGGGATCCGGAGCTGTGGCCGATCCGGAGGAGGCGCGCCTGCTGCCGGCGCAGGCCGCGATGTACCGGGCGGCGCTGGCGCTCGTGGGTGGTGACCTCGGTGGAACCCTCTCCCATGCGGAACGCGCCCTCGCGCTGGCCGGGCCGGACGACGACCTGCCCCGGGGCGCGGCCGAGGGGCTGGCCGGGCTCGCGCTGTGGTCGGCGGGGGACCTCGCCGGCGCGCACGCGCGGTACACCGCGTCGATCGCCCACCTCACCCGCGCGGGGCACGTCTCGGACGTCCTCGGCTGCTCGCTCGCGCTCTCCGACATCGAGACCGCGCAGGGCCGGCTCGGCGCCGCCGCGGCCACGCTGCGGGACGGCCTCGCCCTGGCGGCTCCCCTGGGGGCGGTGCGAGGTGTCCCGGACATGCACGCGGGCCTCGCGTCGATCGGTCTGGACCAGGGCGACGTCGACGGCGCGATCGCCCACATGGCGGCGGCCGAGGCCGCGGGGGAGCACGCGGGGCTGCCGCAGTACGCGTACCGCTCCCGGGTGGTCCGGGCGCGGCTGGCCGAGCTGCGGGGGGACACGGGGGAGTCCCTCGCCCTGCTCGAGGAGGCGGGGCGCCGGTTCGACAGCGACCTCTCGCCCGTCGTCCACCCGGTGCCGGCGCTCATCGCCCGGCTGCGCCTGCGGAGCGGCGACATCACGGGCGCCGTGCGCTGGGCGCGGGAGCGGGGGCTCGGCCCGGACGACCCGCTCGCGTACGTCACGGAGTTCGACCACGTGACGCTGGCGCGCGTGTTCGTGGCCACCGGCGACGCCGACGCGGCGCCGCTCATCGCCCGCCTCCTGGAGGCGGCGGAGGCCGGGGGACGGCAGGGGACCGTCGCCGACCTCCTCGCGCTGCGGGCGGATGCCGGGCGCGGTGACGCCGCCACGGCCTCCGATCTGAGCGAGCGTGAGCGCGAGGTGCTCCGGCTGCTCGCGACCGATCTCAGCGGTCCCGACATCGCCCGGGAGCTCGTCGTCTCCCTCAACACCGTCCGCACGCACACCAAGCACATCTACGTGAAGCTCGGGGTCACGAGCCGGCGGGCGGCGGTGCGACGGGCCGCGGAGCTCGGCCTGTAGGGCGGCTCCGTCCGCCGCCGAAGATCACCACGTCGGATCACCAGATGATGTGACGCGGGCTCACCAGGCCCGTTCGTAGCGTCGTCCCATGGCCGCCGACGACACGACGCCGCGCTACGAGATCCGTGTGAGGGGCCACCTCGGCCCCCGCTGGGCGGCGTGGTTCGACGGCCTCGACCTGAGCGCCCGGGACGACGGGACCACCGCGATCCGCGGGCCCGTCGCCGACCAGGCGGCGCTCCACGGCCTGCTCGCGCGCCTGCGCGACATCGGCGTCCCGCTGGTGTCGCTCACCGAGCTGCCGCCCCACATCGAGGAGGAACGACGTGACCCGTGACCGGACCACCCGCATGACGCCGCTGCGCAGGACCGCGCTCGTCGCCGGCGTGCTCTACCTCATCACCTTCGCCGCGTCGATCCCGGCGCTCGCCCTGTACGACGGCGTCCTGAACGACACCGGCTTCGTCCTCGGCTCCGGCGGCGATGAGGGCGTGATGTGGGGAGCGGCCCTGGAGGTCATCCTCGGGATGGCCGGCATCGGAACGGCCGTCGTCCTCTACCCGGTGCTGCGGCGCTGGAGCCGCACCCTCGCGCTGGGCTTCGTGACCGCGCGCGTGCTGGAGGCGGCGATGATCTTCACCGGGGTCGTCAGCCTGCTCTCGGTGCTGACCCTGCGCGAGGACATGGCCGCGACCCCCGGCGCCGATGCCGCCGCGCTCGACACCACCGCCCGCGCCCTCGTCGCCGTGCACGACTGGACGTTCCTGCTCGGCCCCGGCCTCATGCCCGTCGTCAACGCCCTCTGCTTCGGCACGATCATGTACCGCTCCGGCCTGGTCCCGCGCGTCATCCCGGCCGTCGGCCTGGTGGGCGCCCCGCTCCTTCTGGCCTCTGGCGCCCTGACCCTGTTCGGCGTGCTCCCCCAGGTCTCGGCGGTGGCCCTCCTGCTCGCGCTCCCCATCGCCGCCTGGGAGCTCTCGGTCGGCCTCTGGATGACGGTCAAGGGCTTCCGGGCGGTCCCGGCCGCGCAGGGTCCGGTCCGGTCGGCGCGCGGCGCCTCCCTCGAGGGCGCGGCGGCCTGATCCTCGGGACATGGCGTGAGGCGCACGTATCGAGTGCAGATCGTGCGCCTTCCGCCATGCCCTATGCCCGCCATAGCGTCATCGGTGAGGCGGGTCCATCACACGACGGAGGCCGGACATGGCGACAGACCACACCACGATCCCCCGGCGGGCGCTGCTCGCGACGGGGGTGCTCTTCCTCATCACCTTCATCACGTCGATCCCGGCGCTGTGGCTCTTCCAGCCGGTGCTCGACGATCCCGCCGGCTACATCGCCGGCGCCGGTGCGGACGGCAGGATCCTGTCCGGCGTCGTGCTCGAGATGATCCTCGTGCTGGCGAACATCGCCACGGCGGTCGTGCTGTTCCCGGTGCTGCGGCGACGTCACGAGACGATGTCGCTCGGCTACGTGACCGCGCGCGTCATGGAGAGCGTGTTCATCGCGGCGGGGATCGTCGCGGTCCTCGGCATCGTGTCCCTCCGCCACGACGACCCCGGCTCCGGCGCGCTGGCCACGTCGCTGGCCCAGGCCAAGGACTGGACCTTCCTGCTCGGCCCCGGCGTCATGGCGGGCCTGGCGAACGGCGTGATCCTCGGCTGGCTCCTCCTGCGATCGGGCCTCGTCCCCCGGCGGATGGCGATGCTCGGGCTCGCGGCAGGGCCCATCCTGGTCGCGGCGGGGACCCTCGTGCTCTTCGGCGTCGTCGAGCCGGGCGGCACGGTGCAGTCGCTGGCGACCGTCCCGGAGTTCGTGTGGGAGCTGTACGTCGGCGTGTCCCTGACGGTCCTCGGCCTCAGCGGCCGGGTGCGCACTCGGCGCGCAGCATCCCCCGCAGCCATCGGTGCGCCGGGTCCGCGTCGAGCCGGGGGTGCCACAGCATCGACACGGTGAACGCGGGCGTGTCCACCGGGAGGGGGAAGGTGTGCATCCCCTCCCGGAGGTTCGCCGTGTGGCGGTCCGGGACCGTGGCGATGAGGTCCGAAGCGCGAGCGAGCCCCACGGCTGTGGCGAACCCGCCGACGACGGTGGCGACGTCCCGCTCCCGACCGAGCTCCGCCAGGGCGTCGTCCACCGGCCACTGGCGGAGCCCCTCGCGCGTCACGGAGACGTGCCTGCCGCGGAGGTAGCGCGCCCGGGTGACCGTGACCCCGGCGAGCGGGTGCCCCGCGCGCACCACGCCCACGAGGGCGTCGCGGAACAGGGCCTGGGCCCGGAGCTCCGGGCCGGTCGCCGGCTCGATCACGCCCGTCTCGAGATCGACCGTGCCCTCGCGGAGGGGCGTCGCCCCCTTGTCCGGCTTCGGCACGAAGCGCAGGCGCACGAGGGGCGCCTCGGCACCGGCACGGGCGATGAGCCCGGGGCCGAAGTTCTCGACGAAGCCCTCACTCGTGCGCAGCGTGAACGTGCGGGCGAGTGTCGTCAGGTCGGGCTCCTCGGCGGGGCGCAGCACGGCCTCGGCCTCGCGGACGAGGGCGGGCACCCGCTCACGCAGCTCCAGCGCGCGGGGGGTCGGCACCAGGCCGCGGCCCGCGCGCACGAGAAGCGGGTCGCCCGTCGTGTCGCGGAGCCGCGCGAGCTGCCGGCTCATGGCCGACGGGCTGAGTCCGAGGCGGCGGGCGGCGCCGGCGACGCTGCCCTCGTCCAGGAGGACGTCGAGCGTCACGAGCAGGTTGAAGTCGGGTCGCGTCATGGCGGCACGCTCCCATGGTGAGGCGTCCCACGCAACGATCGAGTGCAAATCGTGCGCCTTCCGCCACGGCCGGGGCACTCCTAGCGTCGGGCTCATGCACCGGACCCCGATGTTGTCTCTCGTCACCCTCTCGCTGGCGATGCTCCTCTCGTCCCTCGGCGCGAGCGTCGCCAACGTCGCGCTGCCGGCGCTGGAGGACGACCTCGGCGCGTCGTTCGGGCAGGTGCAGTGGGTCGTCCTCGCCTACCTGCTCGCCGTCACCACCCTGGTGGTCAGCGCCGGGAGGCTCGGCGACATCGTCGGCCGGCGGCGGCTGCTGGTCGTCGGTCTCGGCGTGTTCACCGCCGCCTCCGTCGGCTGTGCGGCGGCCCCCGGGCTGCCGGCGCTCCTCGCGGCCCGCGCGGCGCAGGGTGTGGGCGCGGCCCTGATGATGGCGCTCACGCTGGCCCTCGTCGCGGACGCCGTCCCCGCCGCCCGCACCGGCTCGGCGATGGGCCTGCTGGGCACCACGTCCGCCATCGGGACGGCGCTCGGGCCGGCCCTCGGAGGCGCGCTGATCGCGACCGTGGGGTGGCGCGCCATCTTCCTGGTCAACGTGCCACTCGGCCTCGCCGCGCTCGTGCTCGCGGTGAGGTGCCTGCCCGAGGACCGCCGGGACGGGTCGGCCGGCGGCCGCTTCGACGCGGCGGGGACCGTGCTGCTCGCGCTGACGCTGGGGGCCTACGCCCTCGCCACGACCACCGGGCGGGCGACGGGTGCCGCCCTGCTCGCGGTCGCCGTCGCGACGGCCGCGCTCTTCGCCCGCGCCCAGGTGCGTGCGGCGGCGCCGCTCGTGCGACCGGAGCTGCTCCGCGATCCGGCCCTCCGCCGAGGCCTGGCGACGAGTGCGCTGATCTCGACCGTGATGATGGCGACCCTCGTGGTCGGGCCCTTCCACCTGTCCCGTGCCCTCGGGCTGGACGCGGCCACCGTCGGGCTCGTGATGTCGGTGGGCCCGGCCGTGGTCGTGCTCTCGGGCGTGCCCGCGGGCCGGCTGGTGGACCGCGGCGGCACGGGGAGGGTCGTGGCGGCCGGGCTCGTGGCGATGGGTGCGGGCACCCTGTTGCTCGCCATGGCGCCCCTCCGTCTCGGCGTGATCGGCTACGTGGTGCCCGTCGTCATCCTGACCCTGGGGTACGCCGTGGTGCAGACGGCGAACACGACCTCCGTGATGGCCGGTGCGGGGGCCGAGCGCCGGGGTGTCACCTCGGGCCTGCTGTCCCTGTCGCGGAACCTCGGCCTCATCACGGGCGCCTCGGTGATGGGCGCGATCCTCTCGCTCGGCGCGGGCACCGGCCGCCTGGCGTCGGCGCCCGCAGGGGCGGTGGCGGCCGGCACGCATGTGACCTTCCTGGTCGCGTCACTCCTCGTGGGGGTGGCTCTGATCGGCGCCGTGCGCGCGACCCGGGTCTGACGTCGCGCACCCGCGCCTCCCCGTTGCCACGACGGCGGGCGCGTGGTGAGAATGCGCCGCGGCTCCGGTGTGGACGCGGCCGCATGACGGGGAGGGACGCGGGTGGACGGGCGGCTGCGCGGCGTGATCGTGGTCGCGGCGGTGACCCAGGGCGTCATCAACATGGACGTCCTCGCGATGGGCATCGCGCTGCCCACCATGGCCGAGGACCTCGACACGACGGTCACCGACCTCCAGTGGGTCGTGAGCGGCTACCTCGTCGCCCTCGCCGCGTTCTTCGTCGCCGGTGGGCGCGCCGGCGACATCCTGGGGCGGCGGCGCCTGCTGCTCGTGGGCCTCGCCCTCTTCGGGCTGTCCTCCCTGGTCGCGGGGGCGGCGCCCTCGGCGGAGCTCGTCATCGCGGCGCGCATCGTGCAGGGCCTCGGCGCGGCGATCGCGTTCCCGGTGAGCATCGCGATCGTCACGAACGCCTTCCCCCCGGAGCGTGTCGCCAGGGCGATCGGCATCGTGTTCGGGTTCGGGGTCATCGGCACCGCCGCGGGGCCGTTCGTGGGCGGACTGCTCACGGAGGTCGCCTCGTGGCGCCTCGTGCTGTGGATCAACGTCCCGATCGTGGTCGCGGTGATGTGGCTCGTCCTGGTGACGGTGGACGAGTCGCGCGACGAGACGGCGCCCCGGCGCATCGACCTGCCCGGCCTGGCGCTCATCGCGGGCGGGGTGGCCGCGGTGAGCATCGGCGCGGACATGGCGGGGGAGCGGGGGTGGGGGTCCCCGGCGACGCTCGGGCCCCTGCTGCTGGGGCTGCTGCTGCTCGCCGCCTTCGTGGCCGTGGAACGCCGGGTGGCGAACCCGCTGCTCGACCTGGGCCTGTTCCGCATCCCCACGCTGCCCACGGTCCTCTGCGCCGGCTCGGCCAGCAACATCGTCTACAACACGGTCATCTTCAGCTCGACGCTCTACCTGCAGCAGGTGCGTGACCTGTCCCCGCTGCAGGCCGGCCTCGTGTTCGTGGCCCTCGCCGCCGGCGCCACGGTGGCGGGGCAGGTCTCGGGGCGGCTCGAGCGGTTCCCGTCCTGGCTCGTGATGGCCACGGGGATGACGATCGGCGGCGTCGCGGCCATCGGCGTCGGGTCGTCGGAGTCGTGGGGCGCCTACGTGCCGTTCTTCGCGCTCGCCGGCCTCGGCCTGGGGTTGGGCTGGGCCTACACCTCCGTCGCGACCCAGGCCATCGTGCCGCCGCAGAAGGCGGGCGCCGCCGGCGGCCTGGTGCTGACACTGCTCGTCGGCCTCGGGGGCATCGCGGTCGCCGCGGCCTCGTCCGTCATCGAGGCGCGGGGCGGGCCGGACATGGGCGACGTGATCGGGGACCTCATCATCGCCGCCGGGGTCTTCGCCCTCGTGGCCGCCGCGGCCGTCGCCCTCGTCAGCCGGCCGCGATCACCGGGTCGTCGTCCGGGTCGGTCTCGTACTCCACGTGGCGCAGCATGAGCACGGCCACCACGGCCCCCAGCAGCAGCGCGGCGCCACCGATGACAAAGGCCGCGCCGATGCCGGTGGTCACCGAGTCGCGGATCGTGTCCACGAGCTCCGCCTGCTCGGCGGCGGGCACCCGGGACAACGACTGCTGCTGGCCCTCGCCGCCCTGCGACAGCAGGTTCTCCACCTGGCTGATGACGCCCGGCGGCGCGCCCGCGGCGCTCAGCCCCTCCTCGAGCCGTGAGTTCTGGACGCTCGTCACCACGACGCCCATCACGGCGAGGCCGATCGTGGCGCCCACCTGGCGCACGGTCTGGACGGCCCCCTGCGCCTGGGGACGCAGCTTCCGCGCGGCCGCGCTGAGGGCGTCGGTGTTGGTGGGTCCCATCGTGAGCCCGATGCCGACGCCCATGGCGATGTAGCCCGGCACCATCCAGGGGTAGCTCTCCTTCTGCAGGACGGCCGCCACCCAGAGCATCCCGCCGCCGCCCAGGACGCACCCCAGCGTCACCAGCCCCCGGGGTCCGAGCTTGTCGTAGAGCCCGCCGGCGAGCGGGGCGATCACGAGCAGCGGCAGCGTCAGGGCGAGCATCGACAGGCCGGCCTCGACGGCGCTGAACTCCAGGATGTCCTGGGAGAAGATCGCCCCGAACACGGTCAGGCCGACGAGCGCGAACTGCACCAGGAACAGCACGGTGGAATCGGCCGCGAAGTTGCGGCCGGCGAACAGGCGCAGCTCCATGATGGGCTCCTTCGCCCGCAGCGCCAGGAACACGAACGCGACCAGCAGCACGGAGCCGCCCACCAGGAGGCCGATCGTGAGCGGGTCGCCCCACCCCCAGCTCTCGCCCTGCTGCAGCGCGAGCACCACGGCCACGAGGCCGGGGACGAGGGTGAACGTGCCGGGCAGGTCCAGGCGGCCCCCGGCGGCGACGGCATGCGGCCGCGCCACCAGCGTCAGGATGATCGTGGCCGCCGCGACGGGGACGTTCACCCAGAAGACCAGGCGCCAGTCGATCTCGGTGAGCAGCCCGCCGAGGAGCGGCCCCAGGGACAGGAACACCATCGAGACGCCGGCGTAGATGCCCATCGCGCGCCCACGCTCCTCCTTCGGGAACGCGTTGATCACGAGCGAGCCGGAGGGCGGGATCATGAGCGCGCCGCCCACCCCCTGCAGGGCCCGCATGGCGATGATCATGCCCTCGCCGTCGGCCAGGCCGGTGCCGGCGGAGCCGACGGCGAACAGGATCACGCCGATCTGGAACACCCGGACAGCGTTGAACATCGTCGACAGCCGGCCGCCCACCGCCACGAGCGCGGCGATCGCCAGCAGGTAGCCGTTCACGACCCACTGGACCTCGGTCTGCGTCAGGTCCAGCTCGCGCTGGATCGACGGCAGCGCGACGCTCACGATCGTCTGGTCGAGGAGGATCATCGACAGCGATCCGGTCATCGCGGCGAGGATCCACCAGCGGCGGTTCTGCTCGGTGATCAGGGGCATCGGCCGGTCCGGGGTCGCGCCTGGAGGAGCCGCACCCTATCCCGGTGCGGGGATCCGTGCGGGCACGGTTGCCGCCGGTCCGGGGCACGGGGGAGACTCCCCCCTCGACGGAGAGGACCACGACCGGGGGTGGGGGATGGGACGAGCACGGATGGCGGGCGTCGCGGCGCTGGCGGGGGCGGCACTGGCCGCCGGGCTGGCGGCGGGCACGGCGGGGGCTGCGCCCCTGCCACCGGCGGCGGTCGCGGAGATCACCGCGATCACCGACGGCCCGCGGTACCCGAACGCGACGTGGGGCATCGCGATCGACGACGCCGTGACGGGCGAGCGCCTCTACGGGCGCAACGCGAACCAGATGTTCGTGCCGGCGTCGATCACGAAGCTGGCCCAGGGCGCGGCGGCCCTCCAGTCGTACGGCCCCGGCCACCGCCTGCGCACCCCGGTGCACCGCGTCGGTCGCGTCAGCGGCGGGCGCCTGGACGGGGTGCTGTCGCTCGTCGCATCCGGTGACACCTCGTTCGGCCTGCGCGACCGGGGCAACACGCTCGTGTACGCGGACGGCGGCGCCGACCACAACGAGGCCAACAGCCTCGGCCTGGTGAAGAGCGTCAGCGGCGACCCGCTGAAGGCGCTGAACGCCCTCGCGAAGTCCGTGCGGAAGTCGGGCATCACCCGCGCGAGCGACGTCGTCATCGACGACCGCCTCTGGCAGACCCAGAACTGGCCCGACGGGCCGGTGGGCCCGATGTGGGTGAACGAGAACCTCATCGACATCACCGTGCGCCCCGGCGCGCGGGGCAAGCGCGCGTCGATCTCCTGGCGCCCGCGCACCGCCGCGTACCGGGTGGTCTCGGACGTCCGCACCGGCACGGCCACCAACCTCGAGGTGGGCAGCACGGAGGAGGGCGTCGTGCGCATCAGCGGCACGATCGCCGCCGGCGGCGGGTCCACCGTCCGCACCTACCTCGTGGACGACGCCACGGCGTTCGCCCGCACCGCCTTCATCGAGGCGCTCGGCCGGGCCGGCGTCCGGATCGACGCGGACGCGACCGGCACCAACCCGGTGGCGAAGCTGCCGCGCTCGCGCACGTACCCGGCGGGCACGCGCCTCGGCCAGTGGACGTCCGCGCCGCTGAACCAGTACGTGAAGGTCGTCCTCAAGACGAGCTACAACCGCGGCGCCGACGTGCTCGCGTGCCTCGTCGGGGCGAAGGTCGGCGTGCGCGACTGCGAGCAGGGCCTGGCCCGCGCCACCCGCATCATCCAGGGGCTTGGCGTGCCGGCCAGCCAGTTCAACCACTTCGACGGTGCCGGCAGCGACGACCGCAACCAGGACACCCCGGACGCGCTCAACGCGCTCAACCGGGCGGCGGCCACCCAGTCGTGGGGTGCGGACTACCGCGCCGACATGCCGCAGCTCGGCGTGCCGGGCGGCGGGGACATCGGCACCTTCGGCACCACCTCGCCCGCGCGCGGCGCGCTGCAGGCGAAGACCGGCACCCGGGCCGCCGCGGCACCGGGCGTCCCGAACGGGCTGCTCGGCTCCCGTGGCCTGTCCGGCTACCTCGTCGGCGCGAGCGGCCGCCAGATGCTCATCACGGTGATCGTGAACAACGTCCAGTTCGTCCAGTTCGACGACCTGTTCGCGATCATCAACGACCAGGTCGGGATCGTGGAGGCGGTCTACAAGGCCACCTGATCCGAGGGCGGGACCGGCGATCGTGTATCGAACACATGTTCGATACCATCGCCGGTCCCGATGCCCGACCCGACCACCGAGGAGCTCATCCGGCTCGCCCGCCTCTGGATCTCGGAGGGCGACGCGGAGCGCCTGGTGGCGTGGATCGCGATGCGCACCGGGAACCCTGCGCCGCAGGGCGGTGAGGCCCTCGACCGCCTGACCCACGCCCTCGAGGCGTGGCTCGACGACGGGCAGCGGCGCCAGCTCCTGCGCTGGCTGGCCGAGCGCCTGCCGAAGGGGTTGTCACCGGTCCCGGGATAGGGGCGTGGGATATCCGCCTCCGGGCGGACACTTCCCCCCTGATGGGACGCACCGACAGGACGCCCGCCGCCTTCGAGGCCCTCTGGGACGCGCACTTCGACGCCGTCCTGGGCTTCGCCCGGCGGCGCGCCGACGCCGACACCGCCCCGGAGGTCGCCGCCGAGACGTTCGCGGTCGCCTGGCGCCGCTGGCACGACGTGCCGGACGATCCGCTGCCGTGGCTGCTCGGTGTGTGCCGCCGGGTGCTGTCCAATCAACGGCGGGGGGAGGGGCGCCGCCGCCGTCTCATCGCGCGTCTGGCCGCCCTGCCGCCCGAGGTCGTGCCGGACATGGCCGAGGCGCGCGCCGAGGCCGACGCCGTGCGCTCCGCGTTCCTGCGCCTCGGCGCCCGCGACCGGGAGACGCTCGCCCTCGTCGCCTGGGACGGGCTCACCCCGGCCCAGGCCGCCGCCGTGTGCGGATGCAGCCCCGGCGCGTTCGCCAACCGCCTCCACCGCGCGCGGGGCCGCCTGGCCGGCGAGATCGAGAGCGCCGCCGCGCCCCCACACGCCACCGACGCCGTACTGGAGGACGCACCATGACCCCGACCGGCACCGACCCGCTCGAGGTCCTCCGCGAGGTCGATCCCGCCCGTGACCTCGACGGGCCCGGCGACGCCTGGGCCGCCCAGGCCCGCGCCGCGATCGTCGCGGGCGACCACGAGGCCACCCGCGCGCCACGCCGCGCCCGGCGGTGGGCGGGCGTCGCCGTGGCCGCAGCCGGCGTGGCCGCCGTCGTCGCGCTCATGGTCGTGCTCGTCGTGGCCGGAGGCGACGGGACGCCGGACGGCCCGGCCGCGTCGCTCGTGGTGGTCGGCTCCACCGTGGCCCCGGCGACGCTGGACGACGCCGCCGCGGTCGTGCGGGAGCGGGTCGGCGCCCTCGGCCTGGACGGGGTCACGGTGATCGCGGCCGCCGACGCCCAGGCGCTGCGGGTGGTGGGGGAGGTGCCGGAGGCCGATCTGGCGGCGCTGGCCGCACCGGGTCGCTTCTGGATCCTCAACCTGGAGCGCGCCGTGGCCGGGACCGCGAAGCCCACCTACGGCGCGGCCGTGGCCGCGGCGCGCGCCGATGCCGGGCTGACGGAGCCGGGGTCGGCCCTGCCCGCGGGCTGGATCGTCGCCCGCCAGGCGGCCCGCGACCGATACGCCGAGTCGTGGTGGCCGCTGCGCACCGCCGGCGGGGTGGACGTGTCCGACATCGCGTCCGCCGACCTGTCCGGGGACTACGTCGGCGTCAACCTCACGGAGGCCGGATCCCGGGCGTACACCGCCCTCACACGCGAGGTCGCGGAGGACGGCGCGCTCGACGGGAAGGCGCACCGGACGGCGATCGTGGTGGACGGAGAGCTCGTGATCGCGCCGGAGATCGACTACGAGACCCACCCCACGGGCTTCACGGACCTCAGCGGGCTCCAGTTCCCGGCCGGGACGGAGGACGACGCGCGACGGATGGCCGCGGTGCTCGGCAGCGGCCCCCTGGGGGTGTCACTGCTCCCCGGCGTCGTCCCGGAGCCGGGCACCATCACCGCGTTCCTGCGCGACGACGCGACCCCCACGGCGATCGACCAGGCCCGCGTCGCGTTCCGCGAGCTCCTGACCGCCGGGGATCTCACGACGGTCGAGTTCATCTCGAAGGACGGTGCGTTCGAGCGCCTTCGCGCCCGGCTGAGGGACCCCGGCATCCTCGACGAGCTCCCGTCCAACCCGCTCCCCGCGAGCTTCGAGCTGATGCCCGCCGACGGCGCCGACGGCACGGCGATCGCCGCGCAGGTCCGGGCGCTGCCCGCCGTGGAGCAGGTGACCGTGGCGCCCTGAGGCGCCGGCCCAGGCTCAGCCGGAGGCCAGTTCCTCCAGGCGGGCCATGTCGGCCTCGGTGCGGCTGCGGACGACGGGGCCCAGCGCGCGCTCGGCGAAGCGCATCGCACCGCGGAGCTTCAGCTCCACCAGCACGTGGAGCAGGGTGCCGTCGCCGTCCGGGGCCAGCTCCACCCGGATCGAGGCGCTCCCCGCGTCGGCCTGTCCGGCCTCGGCCCAGAGGCGCCCCGGCTCGAGCCCGACCACCTCGACCTCCACGCGGCCGACGCCCTGCTGGGTCTCGCTCCAGCGGCTCCCCACGGCCACCGGGCTGGGGGAGGGGGCCCCGACGTCGCTCGTGCCGGACTGCCAGTCCACGCGGCGGCCGGGGTCGGAGAGGATCGCGAACACCGCATCCGGCGGGGCGGCGACGCGCCGCTCGATCTCGACCTCCACGCCGGGGACCCTACCGCTGCAGCGCGGCGGCGGCGGCGATGCAGAGCCCGCCTGCCCACGCGGCGCTGCCGGGCGTGCGGTCGCGCTGGCGCGTCACGGCGGTCGATTCGTACTCGTAGAACCCGGGGGCGTCCGTCCATCGCGAGACGACCCTCCCGTCGCGCGAGAGCGTCCCGGCCGCGCGTGCCTCCACCTCGACGAGGGCGCTGGACCCGTCGCGCGTGAACGACAGGGGCGCCGCCCGGCGCGCGGAGTAGCGCACCTCGGCCGACCAGTCGCCGCCCATGCGCATCGTGAGGGTCACGGCGCGCGGGAAGTGGTGGTCGCCCACCCGGTCCCAGTCGCGGCGGGTCACCTTCACGGCGCCCGCGGGGGCGGTGGCGAGGCGTCCGCCGGGGCCGGACAGGACGGCGGTGCCGCCGCGCATCGCCGGGTCGGAGGGACGGACGATGCCGGTCACCAGGCTGCGCCCCTCCGGCAGGTGCACCTGGCTCCAGTCCCAGCCGCCGTGGGCCTCGTCGGCCAGGTCGAAGCGGCCGTAGTTGTGGTCGTGGTACCCCGGCGCGCCGTCCAGGGTGAAGGTGCGATCGCCCACCCGCACCGTCCCGGTCACGCGCGCCGTGGGCGCCGCCACCGTCCACCAGAGGTCCTGGCCGGCGGGGAGGGAGAGCGGCCCGGCGGTGAACCCGGGTGCCGTGGAGCGCAGCGTCAGGTCCAGCGCGACCGGGCCGGGGGCGTCCCCGAACAGTGCGAACCCGGCCGGGATGTCCACCGTGACCCGGTGCACGCCCGGCGACGGCGCCCACAGGCGGTCCGGGCCGAGGCGCACGTCGGCGCGCTCGGTCGCCACCGGGCCGCGCGCCCGGAGCGCGCCCACCACGTGGGTCGCGCCGCCCGGCAGGTAGAGGAACACGACGGTGGCGGGCGGCGTGCCCGGGAACTCGGCGCCCAGGGCGACGGCCACCGACAGGTCCTGCCCGGGGTCGGACGCCCCGGCGAACCACCACTCGGTGCGCTCGCCCGGGCCGGGATGGGCGCCGCCGTCGCGCGGCGTCGCGGTCCGCACCTCGGCCGCCGTCGCCGGCGCCGCGGCCACGAGGGCGAGGGCGAGGGCGGCGAGGGCGGCGACCAGGGCGCGTCCCACGCCGCTCAGTCGGAGCCGCGCTCCTCCATCAGGGCCTTGACGTCCTTCTGGATGCGGCCGTCGTCGCGCTCGGCCAGCAGCACGTAGCCGATGTAGCCCAGCGCGAGCCACAGGCCCACGGCGAATCCGAGCCACTCGAGCGGGTTCCATCCGAACACGATGCCGGACAACCACCCGAGCAGGACGCCGATCGGCACGATCGCGGCGAGGTAGATCTTCAGCCGCCGCATCGACTTCGTCCCGTACACGGGCACGGGATGGAGGTCCTGCTGCTCCGCCTGCACGCGCGCCACGATCTGCTCGCGCGTCTCACCCCGTCCGGACCGGGGTGGGCCCCCTTCGGTCACAACGCCCCCCTCAGAACGTCGCCTCCCCAGAGCGGGGAGTCTGACCGCGGGCCGGCGTCCCCGCCAGGGACCCTTGTACCTGCAAGGGTTCCGCGAATGGACACCACCCCCCTCTTCCTGGACGACCTCGCGCCCGGCCAGACCTGGGAGACCGGCTCCCACACGCTCACCGAGGAGGAGGTCGTCGCCTTCGCGGCCGACTTCGACCCCCAGCCCTTCCACCTCGACGACGCGGCGGCCGCCGGCACCCTGTTCGGGCGCCTCGCGGCGAGCGGCTGGCACACCGCGGGGATCACGATGCGGCTGCAGGTGCGGGAGGGGCCGCCCATCGCCGGAGGGCTCATCGGGGCCGGCGGTGAGATCGCCTGGCCGCGCCCCACGTACCCGGGCGACACCCTGCGCGTGACGTGCGAGATCCTGGAGGTGCGGCCGTCCCGCAGCCGCCCGGAGCGGGGCATCGTCCGCATGCTCACCACGACGTACAACCAGCACGACGAGGTGGTGCAGACCCTCACCGCGGCCCTCGTGGTGCCGCGCCGCCCCCCCGCGGACTAGGCGGGCGGCTCCAGGGCGACGGCCAGCGCGAGCAGGTCGTCCACCACGAGCTCCGCCACCGCGGGCGGCTGCTCGGCGCCGGTGCCGGGGCCGTTCTCGTCGGGGCGGGCGACGAAGGCCGCCCGCAGGCCGAGCGCGGCGGCCGCCTCGAGGTCGGACGCGTGCGCGGCCACCAGCATGACCTCGTCCGGCCGCAGGTCGAGCGCGCCGACCGCGTGGAGGTACACGACGGGGTCGGGCTTGTAGGCGCGGGCCGGTTCGGCGCCGAGGATCAGGTCCCACGGCAGGCCGGCGTGGCGCACCAGGTCCTCGTGGAGCGCGACGTGGCCGTTGGAGAGCGGGGCGATCGTCGCGTGCCGCCGCAGCCGGTGCAGGGCCGGGACCGTGTCCGGCCACGGGTCGAGGCGGTGCCAGGCGAGCGTGAGCGCGTCGCGGTCCTCCCCGGTCAGGGCCTCCAGCCCCATGGCCGCCGCGACGTCGTCCAGGCCCTCGCGGTGGAGGACGTCCAGGTCCACCCAGGGGCGGGCGCCGCTGCGCACCGTCTCCATCAGGGGCTGGTACCGCCCGCGCCACGCGTCGGCCACGGCGCCGGGGTCCACGTCCGGCCAGGGGCCGGGACGTCCGGCCAGGGTTGCGGCGACCGCGCCCGCCACGCCGGAGCGCCAGTCCACGCACGTCCCGAAGACGTCGAACAGCAGGGCCCGTGGAGGGGGCCCGGTCACGTCAGGTCAGGCGGCGGGGGTGGCCCTGCGGGCCCGCCGCTTGGCGACGAACGCCAGCACGACGCAGCCGATCACGAGGACCGCCAGCACGACGTAGGACGCCGGGCCCATCTTGTCCTCGACGGCGCGCCACTGGTCGTCCAGGGCCCAGCCGATCCCGATCAGCACGCCGTTCCAGATGGCGCTGCCGATCGTGGTGAGGATGATGAACTTGGTGAGGCTGTACTTGGCGAGGCCGGCCGGCAGCGACACCGTGCTGCGCACGAGCGGGATCGCCCGGCACACGAGGACCGTCGCGGAGCCCCAGCGGTCGAACCACTGCTCCAGCTTCACGAGCCGCTCGGGCGTCGCGCCCACCCGCTCGCCGTGGCGCCGCACCAGGGCGACGCCGCCCCGCCGCGCGGCGAAGTAGAGGACGAGATTGCCGGCCAGGGATCCGGCCGTCGCCGCGAGCAGCACCATCGGGAACGAGAACCGGCCCTCGCCCACGGCGAAGCCCACGAAGGGGAGGATCGCCTCGCTGGGGATGGGGGGGAAGACGCACTCCAGGAACATCAGGCCGGCGAGGCCGAGATACCCCAGGGCGTCGATGATCTCGATGACCCAGTCGCTCACGCTCGGGCGAGGGTAGCAACGCCCCCCGGCACCTCACCCCCCCGGGGGTGGGGCCGGGCACTGGACCTCCGGGCGGCGGTCAGTCCCGCGGGACCTCACGACCGCAGGACGGGCAGCGCCAGACGGGCACGGTCTTGTTCTCGGGCACGGCCCCCGCGCGGAGCTGGTGCATCCGCATCTGGCGGGTGGTCCCGTAGGTGCGGGTGCCGCAGCGCTCGCAGTCGGGCGGCGTCTCGGCGGCGGTCTCGCTGATCTCGGTCATGCCTGCAGGCTAGCCGACGAGGCTCGCGAAGAGCCGCTCCAGCGTCTCCCCGGGGTCGTCGCACAGCCCCGTGTGCACCGCCGACGGCTGCACCACGGTGCTGGACGGCGCCACGAGCCAGTGGAACCGCTGGTGGACCGGCATCCGGGCGATCGGGCCGGCCTCCGGATCGCCCGCCGCGATCCGCGCGCGGCCGTCGAGCAGGGCCGCCACGGCCTCCGCGTCCGCGCCCGGGTCCAGCGCCCGCAGTCGGGCCGGGTCGAGCGCCACCCGCATCCCCAGGAACTCCAGGGTGCGCGCGAAGAGCACCACGCCCGCGTTGAGGCACTCGCCGCGCTCGACGCGCGGCACGACGCGCACGACGGCGTACTGGAAGGGGCTACGCGGGCCGGCGGGCATCCTCGGCCTCCCGGGCGAAGTCGCGGGGTCCCTGCAGCCGGGCGATGAGGTGGGCCGCGTACGCCTCGCGCCGCTCGTCCGGCGTCACGCCCTCCTCGTCCTCCAGGAACGCGTCCGGCAGCAGCCCGGCGATCCGCCGGATGACGTCCGGGCCCAGGTGCGGGGCGAGGCGGGCGTCCGCCTCCAGCACCGAGCCCGCCACGGGCAGCAGCACGTGGGCGGCGATCGCGGGGAACGGGCGGTCCGCGCCCTCCATGCGCCAGTCGTTGTGGTGGCGGAACAGGGCGGCGCCGTGGTCGATGAGCCACAGGTTGCCGTGCCACACGAGCAGGTTGGGGTTCGCGGGCGTGCGGTCGACGTTGGTGAGCAGCGCGTCGAGCCACACCACCTCGGCCGCCAGCTCGGGCGGCACCGGCTGGCGCGCGGCGGGGTCGTAGGCCAGGGACCCCGGCAGGTAGTCGAGGCCCAGGTTGAGGCCGACGCTGGCGCGCAGCAGGTCCTGGATCTCGGGGTCGGGCTCCGCGCGCGTCAGGTCGACGTCCAGGTCGACCAGCGCCAGCTCGGGCACCCGCACCCCGGCGGCCCGGGCGACCTCGCCGGCCACGAGCTCCGCCACCAGCGCTCGCGGGCCCTGGCCGGCGCCGCGCAGCTTGAGGACGTAGAGGCCGTCGTCGTCCGCCTCCACCAGCGCGGGCAGCGACCCTCCCTCGCGGAGCGGCTCGATGTAGCGCGTCGCCGCGATCCGCGGCAGCGCCGCCGTGCCCGTCGGGGTCCCGCTCACGCCGCCGAGACTACGCCGCGCGGGGCGGCGCCGCGGTCAGTCCCAGCTCGCGACCGGCGCCCGGCCCGCGTCGAGCAGCCGCTCCAGCGCGTGGACCGCCGTCGCCCAGAACTGCGCGCCGGCCTCGCGGCGGCACTCGTCGATCGCGGCGTCCGGCGGGATCGGCGGGGCGTAGGGCCGCGCGCTCGTCATGACGTCCCAGGCGTCGGCGACGGACAGGATCCGCGCGCCCTCGGGGATCGCGTCGGCCGCCAGGCCGTCGGGGTACCCGTTGCCGTCCTCGCGCTCGTGGTGCCCCCGCACCCAGGCCACCTGCTCGGCGGAGAGGGCGTCCGCGACGATCTGGGCGCCGAGCCTGGCGTGCTGCTTCACCTGTTCGTACTCCCCGGAGGTGAGCCGCTCGGGCTTGAAGAGGATGGAGTCGGGGACGCCGATCTTGCCGACGTCGTGCACGAGGCCGGCGCCGCGCAGCAGTGCGCGCCGCTCCGGGGTCCAGCCCAGCTCGCCGGCGATGCGCTCGGCCAGCTCGGCCACCCGCTCCGAGTGGCGGCGCGTCGAGGGGTCCTTCGCGTCCACGGCACGGGCGAGCACGCGGATGGCGTTGAGCGCCTGGGACCGCTCGAGCCGGTCGGCCCGGTCGGCCGCGGACAGCTCCTCCACCACCTCGGGGGAGTAGCGGAAGGAGACGTCCCGCCCGTGCTCCTTCGCCCAGTAGAGGGCGCCGTCGGCCAGGCGCACGAGGTCGCTGGCGTCGCGCGCCTGGGCGAGCTCGGCGACGCCGGCAGAGAGCGTGCAGCGCTCGCCCAGCACGAAGGGGGAGCCGCGCACGGCCTCACGGGCGCGCTCGGCCGCCTGCCAGGCGTCGAGGGAGTCGCTCTCCGGCAGGAGCCATGCGAACTCCTCGCCGCCCAGCCGGGCGATGAGGTCCTCGGGCCGTGACTGGCGCGCCAGCCGCTGCGCCACCTCCACCAGGATCGCGTCGCCCACCTGGTGCCCGTGGCGGTCGTTGACGTCCTTGAAGCGGTCCAGGTCGAAGATCGCGAGGGCCAGGGGACGGCCGTGGCGCCGCGCCCGCTCCACCTCCTCGCGCAGGCGCTCGTGGAAGACGCGGTGGTTGGCGAGGCCGGTGAGCGCGTCGGTGGACGCCCGCTGCTCGGCGTCGGCCAGCGTCTCCAGGGTGAGCCCGTGGAGCTGGGCGTTGACGAGCGCGAGCGCCGCGACGCTCGCCAGGCTCCGGAGGGTGTTGCGGTCGCGGGCGGCGAACCGGCGGGGCACCTTGTACGACGCGACGATCGCGCCCACGAGCTCGCCGCGGTGCTCCAGCCGGATGCCGATGTAGGCGGCCAGGGCGGTCGGGTGGGCGACGGACGGGACGACCTCCACGTCCTCGATCGCCAGGATCGGGTCGGGCCCCTCCACCAGCGCGCGCCACACCGGGACGCCGTTCGTGGCGCCCTCGGCGTACCCGCGCTCGAGGGCGGCCCGGCGGGCCGGATCCTCCTCGGTGGTGTGGAACGCCGTGATCCGCGTGCCGTCGCCCTCGGTGACGAGGCAGCTGACGCGGTCGGCGAACAGCGCGCGCCGCGCCGACTCCGCGATCGCGCGCAGCGCCGCCCCGGTGTCCAGTGAGGTGCCCGCGATGAGCTCCGCGGCCTCGTGGACCGACCGGCGCCGCGCCTCCTCGCTGGCGATCGCCACGCCCGCCTGGTCGGCGAACCGCGCGAGCCGGGACTCGACGACCGGGGGGAGGGGACCGGCGGCGCTCGCCACGCCGAGGGTGCCCCACAGCTCGTCGCCGAGGGTGATCGGCGCGGCGATGACGTCGTGGTAGGCCCCCACCCAGCCCGGCGTCGTCCGGTCGGGGGCGAAGTGCACCACCCCTCCGGAGCGCAGCGCCCGCGCCGCCTCCGGGCGGTCCCCGAGGTCCTCGACGGATCCGACGAGGGGGGCCGGGAGCCCGTGCGCCGTCCAGTTCGCGACGACCTGCGCCTGGTGGTCGTCCAGGAACCGCATCATCCCTGCGGAGGCGACGCCGATCACGCGGCCCACCTCCCGGCAGAGCTGCGCGAGCACGTCGTCCAGGTCGGCGCCGGCCGCGACGGAGAGGGCGATGCGCTTGAGCGCGGCCTGCTCGTCGGCCTCGTCCTCCAGGGCGTCGCGCGCGGCGGCGTTCGTGACCGCGACCCCGGCGAGCTCGGCGTACGCGAGCAGGCGCTCGTCCGTCCCGCCCTCGAGCGCCGTGGCGCCGCCCGGCAGCACGACGAGCGCCCCCCAGGCGCGGCCGGCGAGCAGGATGGGCGCGGCCACCGCCTCGGCCTCGCAGGCCCCCCAGCCGCCGAGCTCGGCGCGCCCCAGCAGGATGCGCGCCGGGCGGCCGTCCCGCAGCGCGCGCACCGCCCCGCGGTCGGGCATCGGCATCGAGGACCCGTCCCACGGCTCCGGCGTGCCCCACCCGGCCAGGATGCCGAGGTCGTCCCGCGGGCCGAAACCGCCGACGAAGGCCGCGCGGGCGCCGAACAGCTCCGCCGCCTCCTCGCACACGAGCGCGAAGACCTCGGGCGGCGGCCGCTCGTCGGCCACGGCGGTGGCGACCCGGCGCAGCGACGCCTGCTCGCGGGCCTGGCGGGCGACCTCCTCCCGGGCGTCGCCGTGGGTGATCGCCACGCCGGCCAGGTCGGCGAGCCCGCGGAGGCGGGCCTCCGTGTCGCGGGGCAGCACGCCGCCCGGCGGCGCGGCCACGCTGAACATGCCCCAGGTGGCCCCGGCCACCGAGATCGCCGCCGAGACGGCCTCCCCGAAGCCCGCCCGCCAGGGCGGATCCCTCGTGGGGTCGTAGGCGGTGCGGGTCACCTGGTGGCGCGCGGCCAGGGCCGGCTGGCCGCCGGGGAACGGGACCACCGTGCCGGGCGGCAGCGCCTCGGGGCCGTCGGCCCACGACGCGCGTACCGTCATGGTCCCGTCGCCGCCGAAGCGCTGGATGCCGCCCGCGGCGGCGCCCGTCAGCACGGCGACCTCGCGGCACAACAGGCCCAGCACGTCGTCCGTCGGCCGTCCCGCCGCCACCGCCGTCGCGACGCGGCCGACCACGGCCTGCTCGGCGGCCCGGTCGCTCAGGGCGCGGCGGTCCTCGGTGCTCGTGATCGCGAGCCCCACCAGTTCGGCGAACCGGCCGAGGCGCTCCTCGGCGCCGGCGGCGATGCCGCCGTCGCCGGTCGTGGCCGCAAGCACGGCGCCCCAGACGCGCCCCGCGGCGTGCACGGGGGCGGCGACGCCGGTCCGGTACCCCTGTGACTCCACCCGCTCGCGGGTGGGGTCGTCCTCCGGCATGACCTCGTACTCGACCCGCGCCGGGCGGTTCGTGGCCCACACCCGCGGCAGCGCCCCGCCGCCCCGGAGGGGGAACCGCGCCCCGACCATCGTGAGGTGGTTCCCGAACGCTCCCACGGCCACCGAGGCGGTGCCCTCGAAGCGCCAGACGATGCCGGCCTCCACGGCCAGGAGCCCGGCGACCTCCTCGGCGACGAGGTCGAAGAGGGCCTCGGGCGCCACCGCGCCGGCCACGGCGCGCGCCACGCGCAGCAGCGCGGCCTGCTCGGCCTGCGAGCGCCGGCCCGCCGTCCCCGCGGCATCCGGCCGGGCCGGGACGGCGCGCGGCTCGAGCCGTGCCACGAACCGCAGCCCGCCGTCGGCCATCGCGCTGCGCGCCAGGGTGCAGCGCAGGCGCTGCGCGGGTGCGCCCGGGCCGGGGCGGGGGACCAGGGCGCCCGGCAGCCCGTCCACCGTGCGGGCGGCGAGGGAGAGCATCACCGCGATGCGGTCGGCGCCGTCCTCCACGAGGTCGGCCAGGGCGGGCTCCCCGTCACGGCCGGTGAGCGCGGGCAGGAGCGCCTCGGCGGCCGGGGTCGCCGCGAGGACCCGGGCGTCGTCGTCCAGGAGCAGCAACGCGTCGGGCAGGACCCTGCCGAGGGTCCGGAAGGCGGTCAGCTCCACCGGGCGGGGGCACTCCGGGTGATCGTTCGCGGGATCGTCAGCCTCGTTTCCTGACGGGGTGGGGAATCTAGTCGATTCCGCATCTTCCGCGAAACGGGGGACGGGGAGGGGCCACAAAGGGGGGTCCGCCCGGTCTTGCCCTGCAAAGGAGCAAGTGCGTAACATCACGCGCGACGTCCGCTGTCCGGGTGCCGATCCCGGGGGTGGCCGGCAGGGGGCGAGACCGCGGACGCCATGGGGCCCGAGGTTCGGGGCCGGGGATCTCTGCGGCTCGTGACGCGAGCACCGCAAGGGGGGCATCCTTGGCACGAAAGAGCGTGGTGATCCGGCTCGCCGGAGAGTCCGGTGAGGGGGTCATCTCCTCGGGCGACATCCTGACCCAGGCAGCGGCCCGGGGCGGGTACTGGACACAGACGTTCCGCACCTACCCGGCCGAGATCAAGGGCGGCCCGTGCATGTACCAGGTACGCATGGGCGACGACCGGATCTACAGCCACGGTCAGGACGTGGACCTGCTGGTGTGCTTCAACCAGGAGGCGTGGGACCTGCACTGGGACTCGCTGGGTCCCGACGGCGTGATCCTCTACGACGACACCGCCGTCGAGATCCCCGAGGAGTACGCCGCGCGGGCGCGGCCCGTGCGCATGGAGGCGCTCGCCAAGGAGATCGGTGGCTCGCTCCGGGCGAAGAACATGGTCGCCGTCGGTGCCGTCGCCGGGGTCATCTCCTTCAACACGACCCCGATCGAGGAGCTCGTGCTCCGCCGCTACGCCCACAAGCAGGGCGTGGCCGACGCGAACATCGCGGCCCTCCGCGCCGGCGGTGACGAGAGCGCCGACCTGCGCGGGTCGCTCGCGATCGTGGACCCGGTGGAGGTGGAGGAGGACCGGATCCTCATGTCGGGCAACCAGGCGATCGCGGTCGGCGCCGTCGCCGCCGGCGTGCGGTTCTTCGCCGGGTACCCGATCACGCCGGCCTCGGACATCCTCGAGTGGCTCTCGGCGAAGCTGCCGCAGGTCGGCGGCATCACGATCCAGTGCGAGGACGAGATCGCCTCGATCTCCGCGGTGCTCGGCGCCAGCTACACCGGCGCCAAGGCGATGACGGCCACCTCCGGCCCCGGCCTCTCACTCATGACGGAGATGCTCGGGTACGCCGGCACGGCCGAGATCCCCTGCGTCGTGATCGACGCCCAGCGCGGCGGCCCCTCCACGGGCCTGCCGACGAAGACCGAGCAGAGCGACCTCCAGCACGCCCTCTACGGCGGGCACGGCGAGGCGCCCCGGGTGGTCATCGCCCCGATCACCGTCGAGGACTGCTTCTGGGCCACGATCGACGCGTTCAACTACTCCGAGCGCTACCAGGTGCCGGTCATCCTGCTCACGGACCAGGGCCTGGCGACGCGCATGGAGGTCATCCACAAGCCCGACACGGACAAGGTCGAGCTGTGGGCCCGCAAGACGTCCGCGGACGCCGAGGGCGAGTACAAGCGCTACGAGCTGACCGAGGACTCCGTCTCGCCCATGGGCATCCCGGGCGAGGAGGGCGGCCAGTACGTCTCGACCGGCATCGAGCACGACGAGCTCGGCCACCCGGCCTACACGCCGGAGAACCACGTCGCGATGCAGACGAAGCGCTGGGCGAAGCTCGCCCCGCTCTCGAACGGGATCGTCCGCCACGAGCGGCACGGCGACGACTCGCCGGACATCGCGATCATCGGCTTCGGCTCCACCTACGGGGCCGTGCGCGAGGCGATCGACCTCGCGAAGGCCGAGGGCGTGTCCGTGGGCGCGTTCTACCCGCGGGTGCTCGGCCCCTTCCCGGCCGACCAGGTCAAGGAGTTCACGGCGGGCGCGACCCGCGTGATCGTCCCCGAGGTGAACTTCACCGGCCAGCTCGCGCGCCTCGTGCGCGCCGAGTGCGGCATCGCCGTCGAGAGCCATGCGAAGTGCGACGGCCTCCCCTTCACGGCCGAGGCCGTGCTCGACATCGTCATGGAAAGGACCCCCGCGTGAGCACCACGCCCGCCAAGCGCAAGCCCAACGACTACAAGTCGGGGCTCAAGCCGATCTGGTGCCCGGGCTGCGGGGACTTCGGCGTCCTCGCCTCCCTCTACCGCGCGTTCGCCGAGCTCGACCTGGACCCCGCGCGGACCGTGGTGGTCTCGGGCATCGGCTGCTCCAGCCGGCTCCCGGGCTTCGTCTCGACGTACGGCTTCCACTCGCTCCACGGCCGTCCGCTGCCCGTGGCGATGGGCGTCAAGCTCGCCAACCCGGACCTCAACGTCATCGCCGTCGGCGGCGACGGGGACGGCTTCGCCATCGGCGCCGGCCACTTCCCGCACGCGGCCCGCCGCAACGTGGACATCACGTACCTCGTGATGGACAACGAGATCTACGGGCTCACGAAGGGCCAGGTCTCGCCGACCTCGCTCACCGACCAGAAGGCCCCCTCCACCCCGTGGGGCAACCTGGAGACGCCGCTCAACACGCTCGCCTTCGCGGTGGCGTCGGGCGCGTCGTTCGTGGCGCGCGGCGCGTCCTTCAACACGAAGGCGCTCACCGAGCTCATCGTGCAGGCCATGGAGCACAAGGGCTTCTCGTACATCGACGCCCTGTCGCCCTGCGTGATGTTCAACAACCACCAGGAGGAGTGGAAGGAGCTCGTCACCGACGTCGCCCCCGACCACGACGTGACGAGCAAGACGGCCGCCTTCGACCTCGCCCTCCGCGGCGGGTTCAAGCTCGGCATCCTCTACCGCGAGCAGCGGGCCACCCTGGGCGAGAAGTACGCCGCCCTGGTGGAGGCGTCGAAGGACTCCGACCTGGAGTCGATGCTCGACGCGTTCTCCGCCCGCAAGGGCGCGGCGATCGGCAAGCCGACCGTTTAGTGCGCCGTCCCGGGAGTGCCGTGGTGTTTCGCGGCTGCATCGCATCGCGAGGCTGCGTCCTCGACCTCGGCGATAGGACACCGCTATCGCCGAGGATCTGCGTCCTTGCCTCGCGGGCGATTCGCTCGCGAAACCCATACGGCACCCCCGCGACGCCGCACTAGATCTATGCGACGGTGAGGGCCCCGGCGACGGGCAGGCGCGCGGCGAGACGCCAGCCGCCGTCCGGCCGGGGCCCCGCGTCGAGGTTCCCGCCGAGCGCCTCCGCGCGCTCGCGCAGCCCCCGCAGGCCCGTGCCGGAGCCGATGCCCGACAACGTCGTGTCGCGCGCGGGCGGGCCGTTGACCACCTCGACCGTGAGGGCGCCCCGGTCGCCCTCCACCCGCACCGCCACGGCCGCCCCGGCCGCGTAGCGCAGGGCGTTCGTGATCCCCTCCTGCACCACCCGGTAGGCGACGGCGGTCACGGCCGGCGGCAGGCCCTCCCGCTCGCCGGCGAGGGTGAGGGTCACATCGAGGCCGCTGCCCGCCGCCCGCCCCACGAGCTCCTCCACCAGGCCGAGGTCCGGGGCGGGGGCGGCCTCGTCGGCGAGCAGGCCCACGAGCAGGCCCATCTCGCGCTCGGCCTGGCGGGCGGCGTCGGCGATGACCTCGAAGGTCTCGGCGGTCGCCTCCGGGTCGCGCCCCACGAGCCGCTGCCCGGCCGTGGCCTGCACCACCATCACCGAGATGGCGTGCGCCACGATGTCGTGCAGCTCGGAGGCGATGCGGGCCCGCTCGTACCGCACCGACAGGGCGGCGTAGGCGTCGCGCTCGGCCTCCAGCTCCCGCGCCCGGGCGGCAAGCTGCCGGGCGAGCTCGCTGCGCTCCCGCAGCGCCCGGCCCGCGCCCCAGGCGGCCGGGGGGATGAACAGGAAGATCGCCTCGGCGCCGCCGGCGATGACGGCCCCGCCGATGGAGCAGACGACGAGCACGAGGACCCCGGCGACCGAGGTCCGCCCCCGGTCGAACCGGCCCGCGATGAAGCCGAAGGCCGCGCCGGCCAGGTAGGCGATGATCGACTCGTTGCCGGGGAGCGTGCCGAAGAGCCCGGCGACGACGAAGGTGGCCGACGCGGTCGCCCAGGCGGCGACCGGCGCCCACCGGCCCAGCCCGAGGGCGGCGCCCATCACGACCGCCGTCACTGCACCGGCGACCACCTCCGTGCGGTCGCCGGTGTACGTGGTGCCGATCGCGGCGAGCGCCGCGCCGGCGAGCCCGATCCCGAGGTCGAGCCTCCGGGGTGCCACGGCGTCAGACCGTGGCGAAGATGGGCAGCGAGACGAGCGCCTCGGCCCGTCCGCCGTCCGTGCGGACCGCCACCTCGCCGTTGTGCAGCCGGGCCCGCTCGCGCGCCCGGTCGAGGGAGGCGGCGCCCTTGCGGCGCACCGGCCCCGTCACGCGCAGCTCCAGGGCGTCGTCCGTGAATCGCACGGCCACCGCGACGTCGGGGGCGTCATCGAGCGCGTCCAGCAGGTGCTCCACGACCCGGTAGGCCGACAGCTCCACCCCGGCGGGCAGCGCCCGCGGGCGGCCCTCCACGGTGAGGCGGGCGCCGGCGCCCTTCGCGTGCAGCAGCAGCGCCTCGAGCTGGGTGAGCGCGGGCTGCGGGGCCGTCTCGGCGTCGCCGGCGTCGTCGCGCAGCACGCCGACCACCGAGCGCATCTCCTCCAGCGTCGCGCGGCTCTCGTCCTCGATGCGGGCGAGGGTCGCGGCCGCGGTCTCGGGGTCGGCGGACGCGCCGCCCTCGGCCAGCTCGGTCAGCGCGGAGAGGCGCCGCTGCAACAGGCCGTCCAGCTCGGCGGACAGGCGGGCGCGGTCGCCCGCGACCTCCATGCGGGCGCGGTCGTCGCGCGCGGCCCGCAGCTCGCCGGTCTTCGTCTCGAGCTCCTTCACCATGCGCCCGCGGGAGTGGACGATGCGGGCGACGATCCAGACGCCGAGGAGGATGGGGCCGAAGAAGGCGTAGAACGCCTCCCAGTTCGCGCCGGTCGGGTGATCGAAACCGCAGGTGATGAGGGCGGTGCCGGCGTTGAGCGCGAGGCCGGCGATCGAGGCGCGGAGCTCGAGGCGGGCGCCGACCGCGAAGCCCAGGATGAGCGTGATCGGCAGGAGGATCCCGCAGCGCACCACGTCGGTCCCGAAGAGCAGGATGTTGAGCCCGACGAGTCCGAGGGTCGCGGCCGACGCCGCGAGCGGCGCCACGCGCCGCCACAGCAGGGGGACCGCGCAGAGGGCGAACAGCGGGACGGCGGGCCACGAGGCGTCGACCGCGTCGTCGGGGACCTGGATCGCCATGTAGACGGCGGCGAGCGCGACGGCGACGACGGCGATCCCGACGTCCAGCCAGCCGATGCGCCCGCGGAGGTGGGTCATGGACCGGATCATGGGGGTGTGACGTCCTTTCCGTAAAGGGGGGTGGATCGCCGCCAGGCTCCCGCCCTCCGCCCTCCGCCGCGTCACCCGCGCGGACGAACCGGGGGCGCCCGCCTCATCCCGAGGGGTGACGCGGCCCCCGCGCGCGGGCGAGGATGCTGCGGACCGTGGACGCCCCCTTCGTCACCGTGCTCCTCGCCGACCTGGCCGCGCCCGGGCCGCGCGCCCCGCGCGGCGACGACGCGGCCGTGGCCGCGCGCCGGGCCGCGTTCGCCGTGCTGCGCGAGGCCGCCGCGCCCCACGGCGGTCGCGAGGTGCCGGCGGGCGGCGACGGGCTCATGCTGGCCTTCACGAGCGCCGCCGCCGCCGTGCGCTGCGCGGCCGACATGCAGCGCGCCGCCACCGCGGCGGACGCTCCGCCGCTGCGCATCGGGATGGCCGCCGGGGAGCCGATCGCCGAGGACGAGGGGCTGCACGGCACCCCCGTCGTCGTCGCCCGGCGGCTCTGCGAGACCGCCGCCCCGGGGACGATCGTGGCGACCGACGTGGTCCGCCAGGTCGCGGGGCCGCGGGTGGAGGGCATCGTGCGCCCCGCCGGCTCGCTGCGCCTGCCCGGCCTGGACGAGCGCGTGGCCGTGGCCGAGGTGGCCTGGCGCGAGGACGCGGACGATCCGCTCCCCGCCGACCCGCACCGGCCGCGCGGTGAGATCACCGTCGTGGTGGCCGACGACCAGCGGCTCCTGCGCGCGGGGTTCCGCGTGATCCTCGACTCCGAGCCGGACATGCGGGTGGTGGGGGAGGCCGCCGACGGCGAGGAGGCGGTCGACGTGGTGCGCCGCCGCCGCCCCGACGTCGTGCTCATGGACATCCGCATGCCCGGCCTCGACGGCCTGGCCGCCGCCGAGCGCATCCTCTCCGAGCCGGGCACCGCCACGGCCGTCGTGATGCTCACGACCTTCGACCGCGACGAGTACGTCTTCGAGGCCCTCCGGGTGGGGGCGAGCGGCTTCCTGCTGAAGGACACGCCCGCCGACCGCCTGCTCGACGCGGTGCGGGTGGCCGCGGCGGGCGACGCCCTCCTCGCCCCGTCCATCACCCGCCGGCTGGTGGAGCGCTTCGCGCGCGCCGCGCGCGCCCCGGCCGACGGCACGCCCCCGGCGCTCGCCGCCCTCACCGCCCGGGAGCTGGAGGTGCTGCGCCTGGTGGCGCGAGGGCGGTCGAACGCCGAGATCGCCGCCGAGCTGGTGCTGGGCGAGAACACGGTCAAGACCCACGTCGCCCACATCCTGGGCAAGCTCGGCCTGCGCGACCGCGTGCAGGCCGTGGTCGTGGCCTACGAGTCGGGGCTCGTCACCCCCGAGGGCTGAGGCCCCGGGCCCGGCGCCAGAAGGCGTCGAAGAGCGCGAGCGCCCGGCCACGTGCCGGTGCTTCGTGCGCCCGGGAGTCCCGGGCGAGGTCCTGCGTGTCCGCGCCGAGCGCGCGCACCCGCTCCTCGCCGGCGTGGGCGGCCCACCCGTCGACGATCTCCGGCGTCGCCTCCGGGTGGAACTGCACGCCGAGGTGGGGGCCGAGCAGGAAGGCGTGGCTGCCGGCCGGGCTCCGCGCGATCTCCACGGCGTCCTCGGGGGGCACGAGGGCGTCGAGGTGCCACGCCATCCACGGCCCGGGCGGGACGAGGTCGGGGGCGTCGGACTCCAGCGTGACCCAGCCCACCTCCGGGTGCGGGGCCCGGTCGACCCTGCCGCCCAGCGCCGCCGCGAGCACCTGGCCGCCGAAGCAGATGCCGAGCACCGGGACGCCCGCGGCGTCGGCGTCGCGCACCAGGTCGAGCTCCCCGGTGATCCAGGGCAGGCCGTCGTTGACCCCGTGCTCCGATCCGAGCACCACGACGAGGTCGTGGCCGTCGAGGGGAGGCGGCGGGCCGCCCTCGGTGGGGCGCCACATCGTCACCTCGGTGCCCTGCCCGGCCAGCCAATCGCCCGCGATGCCCGCCGGGGCGTCGGCCTGGTGCTCCACCACCAGGGCCCGCCGCGGGGGCGGCGGGTCAGCCGGCGTCATCGAACGCCACCGCCGCCAGGCGCCGCCGGTGGACGGTCACCTCGAAGACGTCCGGCCGCGCGTAGTGGCCGGTCGGGTCCAGGTGGAGGCGCTCGCCGTGCAGCATCACGGGGTCGAGGTCGGCCACCACGAGGCCCTCCGTGCCGACGACCGGTCCGGCGAGCCAGGTGCCGTCCGGTGCGGCGATGCCCGACCCGCCGTCGAACGGCAGCTCCTCCACGCTCTCGCGCAGGCGGTCGGCCAGCACGAAGTCGTCCGGGATGTCGTCGAGCGACAGCAGGCCGCTCGCCGCGATTGAGAAGACGCGCCCCTCGATCGCGATCATGCGGGTGATGTCGGCCACCTGACCGGACCACCCGGGCCAGGTCCCCACGTGGACGTCGGCGCCGTCCGCGTACAGGGCGTGCCGGGCCTGCGGCATCCAGTTCTCCCAGCAGCTCAGGCCCCCGACGCGCATCCCGCCGACCGCGTGGGTGCGCAGCCCGTGGCCGTCGCCCCGCGCCCACACCAGGCGCTCGTCGTGGGTCGGTACCAGCTTGCGGTGGGCGCCCACGACCCCGCGCTCGGGGTGGATGGCCACGAGCGTGCACCACACCGTGCCGCGGCCCGACCCCTCACCCCGCTCCGAGATGCCGAGCAGGGTGAAGACCCCGTGCCGCGCGCAGGCGTCGGCGATCGTCCGGATCTCCGGCCCCCCGAGCGTCACGGCCGATTCGAGGTACTGGCCGTACGCCCGCTTCTGCAGGGGGTCCTCGAAGCGCGCGCCGTCGGTCCGGCACACCCACGCGGGGTAGCCGGCGAGGAACGCCTCGGGGAACGCGAGCAGCTCGACCCCCCGGGCGCCGGCCTCGGAGACGAGGTCGCAGACGATCCCGGTCGTCGCCGCCGGGTCGAGCCACGCGGGCCGGGCCTGCGCGGCGGCCGCCCTCATCGGGCGCCGCCGCGCACGCGCTCAGAAGACCTCGAAGTACTCACGCTGCTCCCAGTCGGTGACGTGGGACAGGAACCGGCCGATCTCGAAGTTCTTCAGGCCGGTCATGTAGTCCACGAAGGTGTCCCCGAACTCCTCGCGGAAGAGGGCGTCCGTCTCCAGGGAGCCGACGGCCTCCATCAGGCTCCGCGGCAGCATGGGCCGGTCGCTGAGGTACGCCGCGCCCACCGCCGGGCCGGGGTCGGCGCCCGCGCGGATGCCGGCGCGCCCCGAGGCGAGCTGGGACGCCGTGTAGAGGTAGGGGTTCGCCGCCGGGTCGCCGATGCGGTTCTCGATGCGGGAGGCCGGGGAGCCCGGCCCGCCGACGACGCGCAGCATCGCCCCGCGGTTCTCGTAGGCCCAGCAGATCCGGTCGGGGGCGAAGGAGTCGGGGCGGAAGCGCTTGTAGCCCGTGATGGTCGGGGTGGTGAACACCGAGGCCGCCGACGCGTGGGTCAGCAGGCCGCCCAGGTACGCCCGGCCGAGGGGTGACAGCAGCTCGCCGCCCGGATCCGTGAAGGCGTTCTCGCCGGTCGCGGCGTCCGTCAGGGACTGGTGCAGGTGCCAGCCGCTGAAGAAGAAGTTGGGGAGCGCGGGGCAGGCCATGAAGGTCGCGTGGTACCCGTGGCGCCGGCAGACCTGCTTGATCGCCGAGCGGATGAGCAGCGCGTTGTCGGCCGACTCCAGCGCCGGCAGCGGGCCGAAGGTCGCCTCGCACTGGCCGGGGCCCCACTCGTCCTCGAGCGTCCGCAGCGGCAGCCCGAGCCCGGTGAGGGCGTCGTGGATGATCGTCAGGATCCCGTCGATCTCGTCGTTGCGGTTCTCGGTGAGGTACTGGAAGCCGTGGGCGATGGCCTCCACCTTCGGCGGCTCCGGCGGCCAGCCGCTCTGCTCCGGCGCGAGCATCGGGTCGATCAGCTTCGTCACGTAGAACTCGATCTCGAGGCCGGTCGTGCAGGCGAGCCCCTCGGCCGCCAGGCGGTCGAGCTGCGTGCGCAGCACCGCCCGGGTGGAGAACGGGCACGGTGCACCCGAGCCGAGGTACGCGTCCGCCAGCACCCAGCCGGTGTCCGCCACCCAGGGCAGCACCCGGAAGGTGGACGGGTCGGGCACGAGCACGCCGTCCGGCAGGCCGGCCATCTCCGTCACGCCGAACGGCCCCTCGCCGCCGAACGGCGGGACGATGGGGTGGTTCGTCGTGTCGAACAGGGTCGTCACGAGCTGGAAGTCCTTGCCGTCCACCAGCGAGCTGAGGAACTCCGCGACGGACAGGGTCTTGCCGCGCACGATGCCGTGCTGGTCGCCCCAGCCGAGCCGTACGAAGCGCAGGCCGCGCCGCTCGATCTCCTCACGAAGGGCCGCGGCGGCGTCCCACTGATCCGCCGACCAGAGGCCGTGCCGGGCGATGAAGCCCTCCCCGTCGCGGGCGGCGGCGCGCTGCGGGGGCGCCTGGGTGGTGGTCATCGCTGCTCCTTCGTCGGTGGCGCGCCGGACCGTGTCGTTATGGTCTGCTCCACGGACCTCTGGCGTGTGTGGCGAGCGTCGCCGATCGACCCTCCCACCTAAATGGCCTGAAGGCCAGACCTTTATCCATATCTTTGGACCGGAGGCGGGGTGGCCGACGCGGCGGAGGGGCAGGCGGGGGGCGCACGGCCCCCCTCGGAGGCCGCGCTGTTCACGCCGGTGGGCTCGGCGAACGCCTTCGAGGAGACGCTCGACCGCCTCCTGCAGGTGGTGAAGCTGGGCTTCGTGCCGCCCGGCTCACGGCTGCCGGCCGAGCGCGACCTGGCCGTGCGCCTCGGCGTCAGCCGCCAGACGATCCGCGAGGCCGTGCGCGCCCTGGTGCAGGCGGGCTACCTCGACGCCCGCCGCGGCCGGGCGGGCGGGACCTTCGTGCTCGACTGGCCCGCGCCGCCGTCCGTGTCCGACGCGCGCCGGCTGGCGCGGGAGATGGGCCAGGACCTCCACGACGCGCTCGACCTGCGCCGCGTGGTGGAGCCGGGCGCCGCCGAGCTCGCCGCGGAGCGCGCCGACCCGGCCGGGCTCGACCTGCTCGCCGCCGCCGCGAACGTGATGGACGCCGCCCCGCGCGTGACGATGCCCGCCGCGGCGCGCGCCCGTCCCGAGCCCGGCGCGTTCGACCCCGTCCCCGCGGGCGACGTGCCGGTGCTGAGCTATCGCGCCGCCGACATCCGCTTCCACCTGGCCATCGCCGAGCTGAGCGGCGCCCCGTCCATCGTGGCGGCCGTGCGCGGCCTGCAGATGCGCCTGAGCGACCTGCTGCTGGCGACGCCCCAGGTGGCCGAGGTGCTGCGCCACTCGGACGAGCAGCACGCGGTCATCGTGGAGGCCATCCGCCGCGGCGACGGGCCGGCCGCCCGCGAGGCCATGGCCGCCCACGTCGAGTCGACCTCGACGTACCTCCGCGCGTTCCTGGAGTAGCGGCGGGCCCTAGGCCGTCGCGGCGGGCGCCAGCGCGGCGCGCACCACGGGCGCCACCTCGGTGGCGAAGAGCTCGATGCTCCGCAGCAGCTTCTCGTGGGGCACGGTGCCGACGCTGAACTGGATGAGGAAGCGGTCGTGCCCGAACAGCTCGTGCTGGAAGAGGATCTTCTCGGTGACCTCCTGCGGGCTCCCCACCAGGTTCGCGCCGTGGAGGTCCGTGGAGGCGTCGAACGCCGCCCGGCTCATGGGGGCCCAGCCGCGCTCGCGGCCGATGCGGTCCATCATCGTCTTGAACGGCCCGAAGGCCTCGTCGCGCGCGGCCTGCGAGGTCTCCGCCACGAAGCCGTGCGAGTTGATCGACAGGGGCAGCGGGCCGTGTCCTGCCTCGGCGGCGGCCTGCCGGAACAGCTCCGCGTAGGGGCGGAAGCGCGCCGGCTGCCCGCCGATGATCGCCAGGGCCATCGGCAGCCCGAGCGTCCCGGCCCGCACCACCGACGCCGGGGTGCCGCCCACGGCCACCCACACCGGCAGCGGGTCCTGCACCGGGCGGGGGTAGACGCCGCGGCCGTCGATGGCCGCCCGGTGACCGCCGGGCCAGGAGACGATCTCCTGCTCACGGATCTGCAGCAGCAGGCGCAGCTTCTCGTCGAAGAGGGCGTCGTAGTCGTCGAGGGCGTAGCCGAAGAGCGGGAACGACTCGATGAACGACCCGCGGCCGGCCATGATCTCGGCCCGCCCGCCGGAGAGCAGGTCGAGGGTCGCGAACTGCTGGAACACCCGCACCGGGTCGTCCGAGGAGAGCACGCTCACCGCGCTCGTGAGCCGGATGCGCGACGTGCGCGCCGCCGCGGCGCCCAGGACCACCGCGGGCGCCGACACCGTGAAGTCGGGGCGGTGGTGCTCGCCGAGGCCGAAGACGTCCAGGCCGAGCTCGTCGGCGAGGGTGATCTCCTCCATGAGGTTCGCGAGCCGCTGCTCGGGCGTGATGGTGAGCCCGGTCCCGGCGTCGGCCGTCAGCTCCGCGAACGTGTAGAGGCCCAGTTCCATCGCGGTGGGACCGTAGCGGAGGCCCGGTCGCGGGGCCCTGGGCGGCCCGGTGGGCCATCATGGGAGCGGTGAGCCCACGACGCACCCTGGCCGCCGCGGCGGTCGCCGCCCTCCTCGGCCTGGCGGCGGCGTGCGGGGGCGACGGGGACGGCGGTGCGGAGACGACCGGCCCTGCCCCGGTCGCGGAGGGCTTCTCGCGGGCCCCGTACCTCACGCGCGTCTCGCCGGAGTCGGCGCGGATGCGCTGGGTGGCCCCGCCGGGGGCCGAGGTGGTGCTGACCGCGACCCCCGAGGGCGGCGGTGACGCGGTCACGGCGGACGACGGCGACCTGCGGGGCCTGGCGCCGGACACCCGCTACGCCTGGTCGGCCACGGTCGACGGAGCGGTCGCGGCCGAGGGCGACTTCACCACCGCGCCGACGGACCTGTCGGAGCCGCTCGACCTGCTGGTGTTTGGGGACTACGGCGCGCCCAACGAGTCGTCGCGCGCGGTCGTGGGGCTCATGGAGCGGGAGGACCCGCGTCTGCTCGTCACGGCCGGGGACAACGCCTACCTCGTGACGCTGCCGCAGCTGCTCGACGAGCTCATCTTCGGCCCCATGGCGACCGTGCTGGGCGGCGCCCCCAACTTCGGGACGATGGGCGACCACGACATCGTGTTCCCGGCGGGCCAGGACGCACTGGCCGAGGCGTTCGAGTGGCCCAACCGGGGCGACCGCTACGAGCTGATGTACGGGCCGGTGCAGGTCATCGCCATCGGCCTGCAGGGCACGAGGGAGGACGTGCCGTTCGTGCGCCGCGCGCTCGCCCGCCCGGGGCCGCTGGCCCGCCTCATCGTGATGCACCAGCCGATCCACGCCGGCAACCCGCTGCTGCCGGTCATCGCCGCGGCGGACGTCACCGCGGTCCTCGCCGGCCACCTCCACGCGTACGAGCGCCGCGAGGTCGCCGGCGCGCCGGGCGTGCCCTTCCTCACCGTCGGCACCGGCGGCGCCCCGCGCAACGACGAGCGCACCCCGCGCAGCCCCGACGCGGTCGAGTACATCGCCGAGTTCGGCCTGATGCGGGTGCGCCTGCAGGGGGACACGGCGCGGTTCGCGTTCGTGGACCTGGACGGCCGCGAGCGCGACGTGCTGGAGGCCCCGCTCCTCTCCTGATTCCCGTGGCGGCGCCCTCGGCGGGCGTCTAGCCTTCCGGCCCGGTGCCCGCCCCCGTCTCATCCGTCCGCCGCCTCCTGGAGGACCTGCACGCCTCCGTCGCGGCGGAGCCGGTGACCGGGGCGCCCGCGGGCTACATCCCCGAGCTCGCGGTCGCCGACCCGGCCCTCTTCGGCGTCGCGACCGCCACGGCGGACGGCGACGTGAACGAGGTGGGGGACACGGGCGTCCCGTTCACCATCCAGTCGATCTCCAAGCCGCTGCTCTACGGGCTCGCGCTGGAGGACCACGGCATCGACGGGGTGCGCCGCCGGGTGGGGGTGGAGCCGAGCGGCGACGCGTTCAACGCGATCCGGCTGGACGAGGACACGCACACCCCGCTCAACCCCATGGTCAACGCCGGGGCGATCACGACCACCGGCATGGTGCGGGGCGCGACGGCCGCGGAGCGCCTGGAGCGGGTGCTCGAGACCGTCGGCCGGTACGTCGGCCGGCCGGTCGAGGTGGACGAGGACGTGTACCGGTCGGAGGCCGCGACCGGGCACCGCAACCGCGCCATCGCCCACCTGCTGCGCAACTTCGAGGTGCTGGAGGGCGACCCGGAGGAGTCCCTCGACCTCTACTTCCGCCAGTGCTCGATCCTCGTCACGTGCCGGGACCTCGCGATGGTGGGCGCGACGCTCGCCAACCGGGGCGTCAACCCGGTGACCGGGGAGCGGGCGCTGGAGGAGCGGCACGTCGCCCACGTGCTGAGCGTCATGGCCACCTGCGGGATGTACGACGCGGCGGGTCAGTGGCTCTTCGACGTGGGCCTCCCGGCGAAGAGCGGCGTCGCGGGTGGCGTCCTCGCCGTGCTGCCCGGCCAGATCGGGATCGCGGCGTTCGCGCCCCCGCTCGACGAGTTCGGCAACTCGGTGCGCGGGGTGCGCGTCTGCTCCGAGCTCTCGCGTCGCTTCGCCCTGCACCTGTTCGAGACGCCGCGCCCGGGGACGGCGGCCATCCGGCGCAGCTGGACCGTGGCCTCGGCCGGGTCCCGCCGCCACCGCCCGCCGGCGGAGGAGGCGCTGCTGGACGAGCACGGCGGCGCCGTGCGCGTCTACGAGGTGCACGGCGACCTCGGCTTCACCGCCGCGGCGGCGCTGGCGCGGGCCGTCGCCGCGGAGCTGCCGCCCGACGGCTTCGCGGTGTTCGACATCGAGCGCGTGACGGGGGTCAACCGCGCCGCCACCGCGATCCTCATCTCGTTGCGGGAGACGCTGGAGGCGGCGGGGACCCACGTCGTGGTGGTCGACCCGGGCCGGCGCTGGGGGATGCGCACCGAGGCACCCGAGGCGTATCCGGACGCCGGGCACGACCGTGACGCGGCCCTCGAGTGGTGCGAGGATATGCTGCTCCGCCGCCACGGCGTCGAGATCCACGGTGACGGGGACACGGAGCTGCCGCTCGCCCAGAGCGAGCTGTGCCGCGGGATGCCGCCGGGCGAGGTGGCCGAGCTGGAGGCCGTCGTCACCCGCGTGGAGGCCCCGGCGGGGACGGTGCTCGCGCACGAGGGGGAGCCGCCCGACGCGCTCGTGGTGATCGCCCGCGGGCGCGCCCGCATGGAGGCGGTGGGCCCGGACGGGGGCCGCCCGGTGCGGCTCGCCGCCGTCGGACCGGGGATGCTGCTCGGCGAGGCGGGCTTCATCGACGGGCTCCCGCGCGCGGCGTCGGCCGTCGCCGAGACGGACGTCGTCCTCTACTCGCTGGACCGTGAGGCGTTCGGGCGCGTCAGCGACCACGACGGCCTGCGCACGCGCAGCCACGTCTTCGCGGCCGTCGCCTGGTGCCTCGCCGACCGCATGCGGCGTCTCGCCGCCGAGCGGTCCGCGCTCTCCTAGGAGCCCAGCCGCTCCAGGATCGTGGCCGCGGCGAGGGCGGCCGTCGTGCCGCCGTCGCGCACCCTGGCCTCCTGCTCCGCGACCACCGCGGCCACGTCGTCGTCCTCGCGCAGGCGGGCGAGCAGGCCATCGGCCACCATCGCCCGCAGCCACGCGACCTCCTGGTCGGCGCGTCGCGCGGCGAGGGCGCCGGCCTCCTCCAGCGCGTCCCGGTGCCGGCCGACGGCCTCCCAGACCTCCTCGATCCCGGTGCCGTCACGGGCGCTGCAGGTGAGGACGGGCGGCACCCAGCCGGGGGTGTGCGGCTGCAGCATCCGCATCACGTCGGCGAGCTCCCGGGCGGCCGCCCTCGCCTCGCGCACGTGGTCGCCGTCGGCCTTGTTGACCGCGATGACGTCGGCGAGCTCCAGGACGCCCTTCTTGATCCCCTGCAGCGAGTCGCCGGAGCGCGCCAGCATGAGCAGCAGGAAGTGGTCGACCATCCCGGCGACCGCCGTCTCGGACTGCCCGACGCCCACGGTCTCCACCAGCACGACGTCGAAGCCCGCGGCCTCCAGCACCACGATCGCCTCGCGGGTTGCGCGGGCGACGCCGCCGAGGGTCCCGGCGGAGGGGGAGGGCCGGATGTAGGCGGCGGGGTCGACCGCCAGGCGGGCCATGCGCGTCTTGTCGCCCAGGATGCTCCCGCCCCGGCGCGTGGAGGAGGGGTCGACCGCGAGCACCGCGACGCGGTGGCCGGCCGCCGTGAGGTGGGTGCCGAGCGCGTCGATGAAGGTGGACTTGCCGACCCCCGGGACCCCGGTGATGCCGACGCGCCGGGCGCCGCCCGCGTGCGGCAGCAGCTCCACCAGCATGCGCTGGGCCGCCCGCCGGTGCTCGGGCAGCGTGGACTCCACGAGCGTGATCGCCCGCGACACCTGCGCGAGGCCGCCCTCCCGGACCCCGGCGACGTGCCGGTCGACGTCGACCGCTCCCCCGCTCATCGGCCGGGCGGCGCTCCGACCCCCTCGAGCCGGTCCAGCAGCTCGTCGGCCGCCTGCGCGATGACGGTGCCGGGCGGGAAGATCGCGGCGGCGCCGGCGGCGCGCAGGGCGTCCCAGTCGCCCGGCGGGATGACCCCGCCCACGGCGACCATGATGTCCTCGCCGCCCACCTCGGCCAGCGCGGCGCGCAGCTCGGGCACGAGCGCCAGGTGGCCCGCCGCGAGCGAGGAGACCCCGACAACGTGGACGTCGGCCTCCACGGCCTGGCGGGCGACCTCGGCGGGCGTCTGGAACAGCGGGCCCACGTCCACGTCGAAGCCCAGGTCGGCGAACGCGGTCGCGATGACCTTCTGGCCGCGGTCGTGCCCGTCCTGGCCCATCTTCGCGACCAGGATGCGGGGCCGGCGGCCACGGGACCGCGCGAAGGCCTCCACCCGCTCGTGGACCCTGTCGGCGTCCGCCGACTCCCCGACCTCGCGCCGGTACACGCCCGAGATCGTACGGATGCGGGCGGTGTGACGGCCGAAGACGGTCTCCATCGCGTCCGAGATCTCCCCGACGGTGGCGTGTGCGCGGGCAGCATCGACCGACAGCGCGAGCAGGTTCTCGTCCAGGCCGCCGTCGCGGGTGCCCTCGGCGGCGCGGGCGGCCGCGGCGGTGAGGCGGGCGAGCGCGGCCCGGCAGGCCTCCTCGTCGCGCTCGGCGCGCAGGCGGCGCAGCTTCTCGAGTTGCTGATCGCGCACCGACCGGTTGTCCACCTTGAGCACCTCGATCGGGTCCTCGTGCTCCGGCCGGTAGCGGTTGACCCCGATGACCGGCTGCTGCCCCGAGTCGATCCGCGCCTGGGTGCGGGCGGCGGCCTCCTCGATGCGCATCTTGGGGATGCCCTCCTCGATGGCCGCGGTCATGCCGCCGGCCGCCTCGACCTCCCGGATGTGGCCCCAGGCGGCGCGGGCGAGGTCGTGGGTGAGGCGCTCCACGGCGTAGGAGCCGCCCCACGGGTCGATGACCCGGGTCGTGCCGGACTCCTGCTGCAGGAAGAGCTGGGTGTTGCGGGCGATGCGGGCCGAGAAGTCGGTGGGGAGGGCGAGCGCCTCGTCGAGGGCGTTCGTGTGCAGCGACTGTGTGTGCCCCTGCGTGGCGGCCATCGCCTCGACGCAGGTGCGGACCACGTTGTTGAAGACGTCCTGCGCGGTGAGCGACCAGCCCGAGGTCTGCGAGTGGGTGCGCAGCGAGAGCGACTTGTCCTGGCGCGGGCCGAACTCGGACACGAGGCGCGACCACAGCAGGCGCGCGGCGCGGAGCTTGGCGACCTCCATCATGAAGTTCATGCCGATGGCCCAGAAGAAGGAGAGCCGCGGCGCGAAGGCGTCCACGTCCATCCCGGCGGCGGCCCCTGCGCGGATGTACTCGACGCCGTCGGCCAGCGTGTAGGCGAGCTCCAGGTCGGCCGTCGCCCCGGCCTCCTGCATGTGGTACCCGGAGATCGAGATCGAGTTGAAGCGCGGCATCCGCTGGGAGGTGAAGGCGAAGATGTCCGCGATCACCGTCATGGAGGGCCCGGGCGGATAGATGTAGGTGTTCCGGACCATGAACTCCTTGAGGATGTCGTTCTGGATCGTCCCGGCGAGCTTCTCGGGCGGGACGCCCTGCTCCTCGGCGGCCACGATGTAGAGCGCCATCACCGGCAGCACCGCGCCGTTCATGGTCATCGACACGCTCATCCGGTCGAGCGGGATCCCGTCGAACAGCTGGCGCATGTCGAGGATCGAGTCGATCGCCACCCCGGCCATCCCGACGTCGCCGCCCACGCGGGGGTGGTCGCTGTCGTACCCGCGGTGGGTGGGCAGGTCGAAGGCGATCGAGAGGCCCTTCTGACCGGCCGCCAGGTTGCGGCGGTAGAAGGCGTTCGACTCCTCGGCCGTCGAGAACCCGGCGTACTGCCGGATCGTCCACGGCTGGTTGACGTACATCGTCGGGTACGGGCCGCGCAGGAACGGCGCGATGCCCGGCCGCGTGTCCAGGAAGTCCAGGCCCTCGCGGTCGGCGGGGGTGTGGAGCGGCGCGACGGGGATGTCCTCGGGCGTCGTCCAGGTGAGCGCGCCGGCGGGCACCCCCTCCTTCCCCTCCACGGCGGCGGCCCAGGCGTCCCGGTCGCCCGCGGGTGCGGGCGACCCGAGCGGGACCTCGTCGAAGCGGGGGACGGTCACGGCGCCACCCCTGCGGCGTCCAGGCACTCGGCCAGCAGCGCCACCGCGTCGCCGCCCGTGTACGCGAACGCGTCGACGTCCGCCTCGGCGCGGCGCCCGGCCAGCAGCACCCGCACGGCGCCCGCCGCGCGCAGGGCCGTCGCGGCGGTGGCGGCCCGCTCGGCGTAGACCTCGTCGCTCGAGCAGATGCACGCCAGCGGCGCGCCCGACGCGACGAACGCGGCGCCCACGTCATCGTCCGGGCCGAGCGGCGCGCTCTCCACCGGCCGGATCCCGCCCGCGGCGAACAGGTTGGCGGCGAAGCCGGCCCGCGCCGAGTGCTCGGCCAGGCTGCCGAGGCAGGCCAGGAAGACGGCGGGCCGCGTGCCGGTCTCGCGGGCGTGGCGGTCGGCGCGGGCGCGCTGGGTCTCGAACGGCTCGGCGTACCGGTGGGGCGTGACCGGCGGGAACGGGGTGACAGTCGGGGCGGGGACCTCCTCCGGCGACGGGGGCTCCTCGCCCGCGTCCGGGAACTCGGAGACGCCCGTGATGGGGTCGCGGCGGTGGGCGATCGCCGTGCGGCGCTCGAGCCACGTCGCCTCGACGGCCCACTGCACCTCCCCGGCCTCCAGGGCGGCGACGACGCCGCCGAGGGCCTCGATGCCCTGCATCCGCGTCCAGGCCTCGGCGGCCAGGTCCTCGGTGAGGCGCTCCACGAACCAGGAGCCACCCGCCGGGTCGGCGATGCGCCCGAGGTTCGACTCGTCCAGCAACAGGCTCTGGGTGTTCCGCGCCAGGCGCCGGCCGAGCGGGGTGTCCGACCCGAGGGCCGCGTCGTACGGCTCGACGGTGACGACCTCGGCGCCCCCGACCCCGGCGGCGAAGGCCGCGACGGTGCAGCGCAGCAGGTTCACCCAGGGGTCGTAGCGGGTGGTCATCGCGCGGGAGGTGATGGCGTGGACGCGGGCGGCGCCGGCCTCCGGCGGCGCGCCGCTCGCCTCGGCCACGCGCGCCCACATCCGCCGCAGGGCCCGCATCGACGCGATGCCCGGGAACTGCTGCGCCCCGGCCGCGAGGCGGAACTCGATCTGCCCGAGCGCCGTGGCCACGTCCATCCCGGCGTCCGTGAGGGCCCGCAGGTAGGCGATGCCCGTGGCGACGGCCAGGGCGAGCTGCTGCGCGTCGGAGGCCCCGGCGTCGTGGTACCGGGCGGCGTCGACGGTGATCGCGCGCACGGTGCCCGGGTGGCGCGCCGCCACCTCGGCCGCCACGCGCGCCGCGTCCTCGACCAGGCCCGTGATGTCGCCCGCCGCTCCGCCCGAGCTCGCGTGCCCGCCGATCGGGTCCAGGCCCAGCGAGCCCTGCGCCTCGGCGTCAGCCACGCCCCGCTCGGCCCACAGGGCACGCAGCGCGGCCGCGGCGGCGGGTCCGTGGTCCCCGGCCCGCAGGCCGATCGCCACCGCGTCCAGGATCACGCCGCCCAGCAGGCGGTCGAGCAGCGCGGCGTCCACGACGTCGGCCCCGCGCAGGTCCAGCAGCAGCGACGAGGCGCCGTTCTCCAGCTCGTGCACCGCGCGGCCGGCGGCGTCCGCGCCGTCGCCGGTCACCACGACCGGCTGGCGGGCGTCCCAGCGGCCGCCCGGGTGGCGCGGCCGGGCGCCGCGGGTGAACGGGGCGAGCCCGGGGAGCCCCTCCGACCCCGCGGCCGGCGCGTCGCCGTCCACGTAGAGGGGGGAGAGGGTGAGCCCGTCGTGGGTCGGCGTCTCCAGGATCCGCGCGAAGAGCGCGCGCACCTCGTCGTCGGTGGCGTCGGGGCGGCCGCGCGTGAGCACGCGCCGCACCTCCTCGTTCCACCGTTCCGTGCCCGCCGCGGGGAATCCGGCGGCGAGCGGCATGGTCTCGCCGGATGACTGGGACATCGGGCCGCCGATCCTATCGGGGGCCGCGCAGGGACCGGGACGTTCGCACGCTGCGTAGCGTCACAGCCGCGCGGAGGCCTTTCCAGTGCGGGGTTGCGAGCCCCGGCGTCGCGTTTGCGAAGGTTGCGAAGCCCGTTTCCGGCGCCGCCGGGCGGTCAGCCCCCGCGGACCTTGGAGTCGGCGGAGCGGGCGGCCTCGGCCATCTCGGCGCGCAGGGCGCCCAGGCGGCCGCCGAGCGCGGGGTCGCCGAGGGCGATGATCTGCGCGGCCAGCAGGCCGGCGTTGCGGCCGCCGTCGATGGCGACGGTCGCGACCGGCACGCCCCGTGGCATCTGGACGATCGAGAGCAGGGAGTCCATCCCGTCGAGCGCCGTCGTGCGCACCGGCACGCCGATGACGGGGAGGGTGGTCACGGCGGCGAGCATCCCGGGCAGGTGGGCCGCCCCGCCGGCGCCCGCCACGATGACCTTGAGGCCCCGGTCGGCGGCCTCGCCGCCGTAGGCGATCATGTCGTGGGGGGTGCGGTGGGCCGAGACGACGCGCACCTCGTGGGGCACCTCCAGCACCTCGAGCACGTCGGCCGCGGCGCTCATCACGGGCAGGTCGCTGTCGCTGCCCATCACGATGCCCACGACGGGTCCGTCGCCGGTCACAGTCCCACCGCCTCCGCGGCCCGCCGGGCCGTCGCCAGGGCCTCGTCGGCCGTCGCGCCGAGGGCGGTCACGTGACCCATCTTGCGGCCGGGCCGGACCTCGGTCTTGTCGTACAGGTGCAGGTGCGCGCCCTCCACGGCGAGGGCCGCGGCCACGTCGGGGCGGGAGGGGCCGGCCGCCGAGCCGAGCAGGTTGACCATCGCCGCGGCGGGCGCGCGCATCCCCACCTCGCCGAGCGGCAGGTCCAGCACGCCGCGCAGGTGGTTCTCGAACTGCGAGGTCTCGCAGGCCTCGATCGTGTAGTGCCCGGAGTTGTGCGGGCGCGGGGCGAGCTCGTTGACGAGGACGTCGCCGTCGCGGGTGAGGAACATCTCCACGCCGGTCACGCCGAGGCCGTCGGCGGCCTCCGCGGCGGCGAGGGCGACGTCGCGGGCGCGGTCGAGCACGGCGGGCGCCACCGGCGCCGGGGCGATGACCTCGTGGCAGACGTGGTTCCGCTGCACCGTCTCGACGACGGGGTAGCAGCGCACCGCGCCGGAGGGCGAGCGCGCCACCATCGCCGCCAGCTCGCGCTCGAAGTCCACCATCCCCTCCACCAGCACCCCGTCCCCCTTGTCGAGCCGGGCGAACGCCTCCTCGGCCGCGGCGACGTCGCCGCAGGTGGCGTTCCCGTACCCGTCATACCCGAGGGTGCGGGACTTGAGCATGAGCGGCCAGCCCAGGCTGTCCCCGGCCGCGGGGAGGTCGGCGGGCGAGGCGGCCACGACGAACGGCGCGGTCGGCAGGCCCGCGGCGCGGAGCAGCTCCTTCTGGAGCGCCTTGTCCTGGACCTTCGCCAGCACGCCCGGGTCGGGGCGCACGGGGGTGCCCGCGGCGGCCACCGACGCGAGCGCGACGGCGTCCACGAACTCGTTCTCCAGGGTCACGACGCCGGAGGCGGCGCCCAGGGCGCGCACCGCGTCGGGGTCGTGCCAGTCGCCCTCCACGACGCCGGCGGCCATGGGGGCCGCGGGCTCGGCGGGCAGGCCGAGGACGCCGACGCGGACGCCCAGCGGCCACGCCGCGAGGCAGGTCATGCGGGCGAGCTGACCGGCGCCGGCGATGCCGACGTCGAAGGGCGGGGCGGGCACGCGGCGCACGGTACACGCGGGCCGCGACGCCTCGCAATTCCCGAACACGACGCTCACCGGGGCTCACGGGAGCCCGCCCGGCCGTCGATAGGGTCCCCGATGCCCATGCTCGCCCTGGCCGCGCCTCCCCCCGTCGTGCCGGCCCCGCCCGCGCGGGTGCTGACCTTCGCCGACGAGTTCCGGTTCTCCACCAGCCGCCGCGCGGTGCCCGCCGGGGTGCTGCGCCTGCAGCTCAAGAACATCGGGGAGGACGAGCACGACCTGCGGCTCGTGGGCCCGCGCGGGACGGCACGCGCCGAGACCGGCGTCGTCGACCCCGGCGAGCTCGGCGGCTTCAAGGTGCGGCTCGCGAAGGGCCGGTACACCTTCTACTGCACCGTCGCCGACCATGCCGAGCGCGGCATGGCCGGCACGCTGCTCGTGACGAAGCGCCGCGCGGGGGCCCGCTAGTGGCGCTCCGGGCCGCCGACCGCGCACGGGCCGAGCGGCTCACCTGGCGCGCGGGGTTCGGCCCGGTCCCCGGCGAGATCGACGACCTCGCCCGCCGCGGCACCGAGGGGGCGGTCGACCGCCTCCTGCGTCCCAAGGGGCGCTCCCTGCAGGGGCCCGCCGCCCGCGTCGACGGCGCGCCGCTCGACCCGGTCAACGCCTACGGCCACGACGTCCTGTGGTGGCTCGACCGGGCGGTGCGCACGCGGCACCCGCTCGTGGAGCGCATGGCGTTCAACTGGCACGACCACTTCGCCACGTCGAACGACGGGGTGGGGGACACCCGCCTCATGCTCGCCCAGTACTGGACGCTGCGGCGCGGCGCGCTCGGTTCCTTCCGAGACCTGACCCGCGCGATCACCCGCGACCGCGCGATGCAGATGTTCCTGTCGCTCGCGAACTCCGAGAAAGGGTCGCCGAACGAGAACTTCGCCCGCGAGCTGTTCGAGCTGTTCACGCTCGGGGTCAACAACGGCTACACGGAGAAGGACGTCCGCGAGGCCGCCCGCGCGCTCACCGGGTTCACCTTCGACTGGAACACGAAGCGCTTCGGCTACGACCCGGAGAAGCACGACGGCGGGGTGAAGCGCATCCTGGGCCGCGTCGGCCGGTTCAAGCCCCTCGACGTCGTGGACATCGCGATCGAGCACCGGGCACACCCGGCGTTCATCTGCGAGAAGCTCTGGGGGTACTTCAGCCCGCGGCCGTGCCCGCCGGGCCTGCTGCGCTCGCTGGCGCGCACGTACCGCCGCAGCAACACGGACGTGCGGCCGGTGCTGCGCGAGATCCTCACGAGCAAGCTCTTCTACGCCGGCCTGGCCGAGCCGGACATGGTGAAGTCGCCGTTCGTCTACGCGGCCGGGATGCTGCGCATGACCCGCGGCCGCGTGGACGACGAGGGCTGGGTGTGGCGCCTCGACCAGATGGGCCAGGTGCCGTTCCACCCGCCGAACGTGAGCGGCTGGGAGGGCGGCACGGCGTGGTTGTCCACGTCGTCCATCCGCGCGCGTTTCGACGCCGCCACGGCCGTCATCTACAAGTCGATCGAGGACGGGTCGATCTCGAAGAACCAGACGCCCGCCCAGGCCGTGAGGAGCGCCCTGGAGGCCACCGGCCAGCCGCGCATCGGCACCCGGACGCGGAAGGCCCTGCAGGCGTACGCGGTCCGGTCCGTCGCCGGCCGCACGGACGACTGGGAGGTCGAGCACTACTTCCCGGAGCGCCAGCGCGTGCTGCGCCACCTGCTGCTCGCCGGCCCCGACGCCCAGGTCTGCTGAGGACACGATGCCCCTGAGCCCCCGCCAGGGCTGCCGCGACCACCACGCCACGCGCCGCGCCTTCCTCGGCCGCGCGACGGAGGTCGTCCCGGTGCCCGCCGACGCGCTCGACGGCCTCGCCGCCTTCGAGAAGGGCGGCGGCATGACGCGCAAGGACCTGCTGGAGCGCGGCGTCGGCCTGTGGGTGGGCGCGACGGCCGTCGCCGGCCTCTCCACGCGCTCGCTGCTGGAGGCCGCCTCGGCACAGGCCCAGGCCGCCCCGGACGCGACGATCCTCGTCTCGATCTACCTCGACGGCGGCAACGACGGCCTCAACACGCTGGTCCCGCTCGCCGACCCGCTCTACCGCCAGTACCGCGGGCGCCTGGGCATCGCGCCCGAGTCGACCCTGCCGGTGACCGGGTCCCCCGAGTTCGGCTGGCACCCGTCCCTCGGCGGGCTCAAGACGCTGTACGACGCCGGCAAGGTGGTCGTGCTGCCGTCGGTCGACTTCGCGGACGCGGACCAGAGCCACTTCAACTCGGTGGCGTACTGGCGCCGCGGCATCGTCGGTCCCAGCTTCGAGACCACCGGCTGGCTCGGGCGCACCCTGGACGCGGTCGGCGTGGCCGACAACCCGCTGCAGGGGATCTCGGTGTCCTGGTCGCCGGACCCGCTGCTCACGAGCCGCCGTGCCGCGACGGCCACGGTCTACGACCCGGGCGGATTCGACTTCTGGATCGAGGGCGTCTGGGGCGGCGACGGCTTCGTCCAGGCCTACCGCGAGGCCTCGGCCGGAACGACGTCCTCGCCGGCCCTCGCCGCGGCCCGCCGCACCTACGAGAACACGTTCAGGGTGCGCGAGCAGCTCCGTCCGCTCAAGGTCGATGACGACAACCCGCTGCCGCCGACCCCGATGCCCTATCCCGACACGAACCTGGGCAAGGGGCTCGGCAACCTCGCCCGGATGCTCGGCGCCGGCTTCGGCACCCGCGTCGCCGCCCTGTCGATCGGCGGGTTCGACACCCACGACGACCAGCCCGAGGACCACGCCGAGCTGCTCACCGACGTGGGCGACTCCCTCCAGGCCTGGCAGGCCGACCTCACCGCGCGCGGCCTCGCCCACCGGGTGCTGACCCTGGTGTGGAGCGAGTTCGGCCGCCGCCCCGCCGACAACGAGAGCAACGGCACCGACCACGGCGCCGGCGGCCTCGTGATGGTGGTCGGCGACCGCGCGAACGGCGGCATCCGCTCCGAGTTCCCGGGCCTCGCCCGTCTCGACGAGGACGACAACCTCCTCGTCACCACCGAGTTCCGGACGGTCTACGCGAGCCTCCTGGAGCAGTGGCTGGGCGTGGAGGCGGGGCGCATCCTGCCGAAGATCGACCCGGCCCGGCTGGCCCTGGTGAGGTAGCCGGGAAGGGTGCTGGGAGCCGCGCGGGGGCTGCTATGGTCCCCGTCCGCGGGCCGTTAGCTCAGTTGGGAGAGCACCAGCTCGACAAGCTGGGGGTCACTGGTTCGAGCCCAGTACGGCCCATGCGGAGAGCCCGCTCATCGAGCGGGCTCTCGTCGTTCCGGGGCCCAGTGCGGGGCGAGCCGGGAGGGTGCGGGTGGAGGTCGTCGCGCAGGCCGTGGGCCTGTTCGCGATCACGAACGTGGACGACATCGTCCTCGTCACCCTGTTCTTCGGGCAGGGAGGTGGGCGGGCCCACGCCCTCGGCGTCGTCGCCGGCCAGTACCTCGGCTTCGCCGCGATCCTCGTCGCGTCGGTCGTCGTCGGCCTCGGCGTCGGCAGCGCCTTCGAGGACCTCGTGCCGTACCTCGGACTCGTGCCACTCGTCCTCGGCGTCCGCGCCGCCATCGCCCTGTGGCGGGAGCGGAGGGACGACGCGGACGGCGACGGCGGGGAGCCGGTCCGGGAGGCCCTCGGCGTCACCGGCATCGCCGGCGTCACGGCGGCGAACGGCGGGGACAACATCGGCGTCTACGTCCCCGTCTTCGCCGGTATGGGCGCCCGTGACCTCACGGTCACCGTCGTCACGTTCCTCGCGCTCGTCGCCGTCTGGTGCGTGGCCGGCTGGTTCCTCGCTCGCCGCCCGCCTGTGGCCCGCACCCTGGCGCGCTGGGGCCACGTCCTGGTCCCGGTGGTCCTGATCGCCATCGGCGTCGTCATCCTTGTCGAGGGCGGCGCGTTCGGGCTCTGATGGGCGTGCCCGGGGCGTCCCGGGATGAGTTGGGGGTGCCCGTGCGTACTAGGGGCATGAGACCGGCCATCCGGATCCAGGACGGCGATGCCGCGTGCCGATGAGGCCGCCCTGGTGCGCGGCGCCCAGGCGGGCTCGCGGGACGCCGCGGAGGAGCTCTTCACCCGTCACTGGGACCGGGCCTGGCGGACGGCGCTCGCGGTGACCGGGCGCCCGGAGGCCGCGGACGACGTCGCCCAGACGGCCTTCGAGCGGGCGTTCGGGGCGCTCGGCGGCTTCGACGCCGGCAGGCCGTTCGGACCGTGGCTGCACCGCATCGTGGTGAACGCCGCTCTCGACGCGGTGCGCCGGGAGCGGCGCCTGGTGCTCGTCCCCGATCCGCCCGAGGGGCCCGCCGGCGGGGAGGATCCGGGGGCCGGCGACCGGGGCGCTCTGGCGGCCCTCGCGCGCCTCGGCCCGGACCGGCGCGTCGTGGTGGCCCTGCGGTACATCCTCGACTACCGGCCGAACGAGATCGCGGAGATGCTCGACATCCCGGTCGGCACGGTGAACTCCCGGCTCACTCGCGGCGTCGCGGAGCTGCGCGAGGCCCTCGAGGCGGGCGGGGGCGGAGCGGGGGAGGCCGGTGCCGGTGCCTGACCGCGACGACCGCGTCCGGGACGCCCTCGCCGGGCTCCCCGGCCCCGACGCTGCGGCCACCGAGAGGGCGCGGCGTGCCGCCCTCGGGGCGCTCGACACCCCACGACGGCCCTCGCGTCGGCGCGGCCGATGGGCGCTCGCCGCGGCCGGGGTGGCGGCCGCCGTGGTCGTCACCGCCGGCGCAGTCGCCCTCGCGGCCACGGATCGACTCGGGGTACGAATCGGCAAGGAGGACCCGGCGCCGTCCTCCACATCGGCGGCGACGCCCGTCCCCCCGGCGGCGGGGCGGGTCGCGCTCCCGCCGGAGGCGCGCGGGCTCGCCGTCGTGGCCGACGGGCGCATGTGGCTCGGCACCGCGACGGGGCTGGGGATCCAGGGCCTCCCGGTGGAGAGCGCGGAGCTGTCGCCGAACGCCTCGTTCGTGGCCGTGGGCCTCGGCGACTCCCTGGTGGCGCTCGCGCCGGACGGCCGGCGGGCCTGGTCGCACCCCGCGGGTGGCCGCGTCGTCGCCGCGGCCTGGGCGCCGAACCCCATCGCCATCGCCTACGTGGTGCAGCGCGGCGACCGCACCGAACTGCGCGTGATCGAGGGCGACGGGGACGGCGACCGCCTCGTCGACCCGGACGTCGCGCCGGTCCGTCCCTCGTGGCGGGCCGACACGGGCGCCATCGCCTACGCCGACGCAGCCGCCGGGGGCGACCGGGTCGCCGTCGCCGCTTACCCGTCTCTGGAGGGCGTCGCCTCGCTGCCGGCGCCCGACGGCGTCGGCGCGGTGGCCTTCGCCCCCTCGGGCGACGGCCTCGCCGCCGTGGGCGCCACGATGCGGGGCGCCGTCGCGACCGGCACCGCCGACGGGCTCACCTGGGTGCCGTTCGCCCCTCGCACCCGTCTCGTGGGCCTCGCCTGGGACGGGCCGGACCAATTAGTTGTCGGGGGCACCGACGAACGGCGCGGTGCCGGGCGCCTCTGGACCGTCGTCGCCGGACCCGCCGGCCCGGGCAAGCCCCTGGGAACCGCCCACGGCGCCCCGGTCGCGGCCCTCGCCGCCTTCGGCACCGGGACCATCGCGGTCGCCCTGCGCGAGGGCGACGGGCTCACGGTGCAGGAGGTCGCCGCCCCCGCCGCCGGCGCCGACGCGGCGCTCGCCCCGCGTCGCACCATCGTCCGCCTGCCCGGAGCCGGTCCCGGCGCGGCTCTCACGGCGCGATGAGACGGGCCGTCCTCCTGGCCGGCGCGCTCGGCCTGCTCGCCGCGGCGGCGCCCGCCGTGGCGAAGGTCGGCCCGCTCCCCATCTCCGCGGTCTCCGGGGCCGTCTGGGCCTCCACCCCGCCCGACGGCCTCGTGCGCATCGCCCCGGCCGACGGGCGCCCCGTCGGCAGCGTCACGGGCGCCGGGGCCCCGTGGTCGATGGAGGCCGCGGACGGACGCCTCTGGTCGCTGGGGCAGGACGGCCGGGTCGCCCGTCGGTCGGCCGCGGGTGCCGTGGAGGCCGAGGGACGTGCCGGCGGGAACGCGCAGGAGCTCGCGGTGGGGGCGACCTCGGTGTGGGTGCTCACGTACCGCGGGCCCCAGGGCGGCCGGCCCGTGCTCGTCCGCCTCGACCGCGACACGCTCCGCCCGCGCGGTCTGTTCCACCTGGGGCGCCGGGCGGTCCGGCTGGCGGCCGCGGAAGCCCGTGTGTGGCTGGCGCTCGACCCGGTGGGGCCGGGCCGCCGTGGGGCCCTGGTGGCGCTTGACGAGTCGTCGGGCGCCGTGACGGCTCGCCTGCGCCTGCGCGGCGCCGTGCGGGACGTCGCCGCCGACGACCGTGGCGGCGTGGTGGTGGTGGAGCGCGGACCGCGCGCTCAGGTGGTCGCGGCCGACACCGCCGGGCGGCTGCGCTGGCGCGTCGCCTCGCCCGCGATCACCGGGCTGCTCGCCCCGGCCGGGGACCGCCTGTGGGTGGGCACCCTTTGTGGCGGGCCCACCTGCCGCCTCGACCGCGCGTCAGTTCGGGCCCTCGATGCCTCGAACGGCCAATTGGTCGCGGGCCCCCACCCCACGTGGCGCCCCTGCCGGGGCGGCACCGGGCGGGGCCCGACGTTGTTCCCGGCGGGCCTGGCGGCCACGGAGGACGGCGCCTACATGAGCCTCGGCGACGGGACCGGAGGCGTCCGCGTCGCCCACATCCGAACGGAGGGGGTACGGTGGTGCGCACGGGTCTGAGGGTCCTGGTCATGGCGGCGGCGGTGCTCCTGCTGGGCGCGGGGGTCGCCGCGGGGAAGGGGATCGAGCTGCGCCTCACCACGGATCCCCCGGAGGTCGCCGCCGGCACCCCGGTGCGCGTGGCGATCGCCGGACGGTTCGAGGAGGGGATCGAAGGCCCCTGCCGCCACATGCGCGTCGTGGTCGTCGCCCCCGGCGTGTCGGTGCGCCGGGCCCTGCGCTCGCTGGAGGGCGGGGTGACCTCGGAGCGGATCGGGGAGTGGGATGCCTTCCGGCTGGCGAGCCTGCGCTCCACGGCCCGTCTGCGCTGGTCCGGGACCCTGCGTCCCAACCGTCCGGGCACCTGGACCCTCGTGATCCCCAACTTCTGCGCCCAGGGCTACGTCCTGCCGAAGGGGGCGGTCACGCGCGAGCTCGTCGTGCGCTGAGGGCGCGGCGCCCGACGGCGCTGCCAGGATCGGGGGGTGACGGAACCCGAGCGCATCCTCTGGACCGTGGGGTACGAGCGGTTCCCCACGCCCCCGGACCTCGTCGAGGTGCTGGAGGGGGCGGGGATCGAGTGGGTGTGCGACGTGCGGGCCGTCCCGCGGTCGCGGCGCAAGGGGTTCTCGCGCCGGCCGCTGGCGGACGCGCTCGCCGACGCCGGGATCGTCTACGAGCACCGCGAGGAGCTCGGCAACCCGGCGCCGCTGCGGGAGCTGTTCCACGAGGGGAAGCTGATCGAGGGGCGGGAGGCCTACCGGGCGCACCTGAAGGACGGCCGCGAATGGGCGCTCGACACCCTCGTCGACCGCCTCGACGACCGTCCCACCGCGATGCTCTGCCTCGAGGACGACCCGGCGCTGTGCCACCGCGGCGTGATCATCGAGGAGCTCACCCGCCGTCACCCCGGGGTGCGGGTCCTCACGTTGTGACGCCGGCCCGCGCCGCCGCGATCTCGGGCGCCAGCACCGGCCGCCCGGCCACCACGATGAGCGTGGCGATCACCACGGCCCCGGCCGCGCCCGCGATGGCGGCGTGGGTGGAGAACCCGTCCACCACCACGCCGGCCAGCGCCGCGCCCCCCGCCATCCCCGCCGTGATCCCGGTGCTCACCCAGGTGTAGCTCTCGGTCAGCGTCCCCTCGGGGGCGACGTCGGCGACCATGCCGTAGAGGGTCGTGAACGCCGGCGCGATGCAGGTGCCCGCGAGGAACAGGGCGGGGCCGAGGAACCACGGGTTCGGCGCGGCCGCGGCCAGGGCGTCGGCGCAGGCCGTGGCCGACATCATGAGGACGAGCCAGCGGTGCGGGTCGCGCGGGGCCCGTGCGCGCGCGGTGAGCACGCCGCCGAGCAGGCTGCCCGCCGCCCACGTCGCCAGCAGGACGCCGACGAGGCCCGGGTGGCCGTGCTCGTCGGCGTGGGCGGTCGTCGCCACCTCGATCCCGCCGAACGACGCCCCCATCGCCAGGGCGGGCGCGATGAGGCAGAGGAGGGCGAGGCTCCCCAGCGGGCCGCCGAGCGAGCCGGCCCGGCCCATCGGCCGCCAGCGCGCCGACGACGGGGCCGTCGTGAACGCGAGGGTGCCCACCACGAGGCATACCGCGCACACGATGAGCCCGATAGACGGGGAGGTGAGCGCGGCGAACGCGCCCACGATGAGGAGCGGGCCGATCATGAACGTGAGCTCCACGCCGACGGCCTCGATCGCCAGGACGGCATGGCGGCGTTCGAGCGGGACGATCTCCGGCCAGAGGGCCCGGGTGGCCCCGCTCACCGGCGGGTGGGTGAGGCCGGCGAGGGCGCCGAGGCCGATGAGCGCGAGCACCGGCGTGTCGTCCGGCGCGAGCGCGACGGCGAGCAGCGCGGCGGCCGACAGCACGGCCGAGGGCAGCAGCACCGCGCGCTGCCCGCGGCGGTCGGTGAGGCGCGCGAGGAACGGCCCGAGGGCGGCGACGCCGATCGCGAAGGCACCCGCCGCGGCACCGCCCTGCGCCCAGGTCCCGCCGCTCGCGCGGACCTGGAGGATGAGCAGCAGGCCGATCGAGGTGAACGGGAGCCGTGCGAGCAGCGACGACCCGAGGGTCCGTCCCACCTCCGGGATCGCCAGCAGCGCTCGGAGCGGTGCGGCCTCGGTGGACATCCCGGCCAGGGTCGCACAGCGGGCGGCGACCGCGCCGTGGTCTACGATCGGACGATGACGGGAGGCACGGCCCCCCGGGGCGGCCACATCGAGCACATGACGCCGGGCGACCTGGCCGTGCTCCTGCGCCTCGCCGGCGTGCCCGAGGCCCACCACGACGCCGCCCTGCTCCGCGACCCCGGCATCGTCGACCGCACGCTCGCCTCGCCCGAGGCGGCCGAGCTGCTGCTGCACGGCGGCGACCCGGACCCCGACCGCGAGCCCATCGTGCGCGCCTCGCCGTTCCTCACCTTCGCGGTGGCCGTGGAGCGGCTGCGCGAGGAGCTCCGCGGGGCGACCTACGTGCAGGAGTGGGTGGGGCCGCGCCAGCGCATCCCGCTGCTCGGCGCGGACGACCTGCGCGAGCTGCTCGAGGACGGCCAGCGGCGGGTGTTCCTGGCCGCCCTGCTCTCGTCCTACACGCGGGTCGCGAGCGGCACCGTCTGGAGCGCCACCCCGCGCGGGCCGCGCCGGCGGCGCTTCAGCGAGCTCGACCCCGTCGGCCTCGCGGCCACGCTCGACGCCCTCCCGGAGGCCCGGCACCCCGCCGTCCACCGCCGGCTCGGCGACCTCTCCCTGTTCCTGGCCGGGGTGTTCCCCGACCACACCTCGTCACGGGCGTTCCGCCCGATCGACCTGCAGCGCCTGGGCCGGGCGGCCGCCGTGGCCGGGCCGTCGGGGGAGGTGCTGGGCGAGGCGCTCGAGACGAAGGGGGGCGTCGGCCTGCTCGACGGCCTCGGCGCCCGCTGGTACCGCCTCGCCGCGCGGGCGCAGGAGCCCCCGTCGCGGATGCTCGACGCGATGGCGGACCGCTTCACGGAGGCCCGGCGGGCGCTCAACGTCCTCGCCGACCGCCACCTCTTCGGGGTCGTCCGGGACTGGTTCCCGGCGCCCCCGGGCTAGCCCAGCCCGCGCTCCTTGGTGCGCGTGACGGCGTAGGTGCCGCCCGCGTTCACGGCGATCGCCGCGAGGATCTCCCAGTACTCGGTCCAGCACTGGTCCACCCGGCGCCCGGAGTAGCCCCAGGTGCGGGAGAAGCCGGTGGAGGTGCTCACGCGGAGGTGGTGCTTGCGGCCGCCCCGGGACTCCGGGTCACGCCAGACCTGCACCTCGAACTCGACCGTGTCGCCGTGCAGCCCGGCCACGCCGGCCGTCTCGGCCTCGAGCACCGCGGTGCGCGGCACGCGGGCGAACGGGGACGTCACGTGCGGCTCCGCGCCGTGGATCAGGTCGACGACCTCGGTGGCCCTCATCAGCACCGCCCCTTGCTGGCCTGGTTGCGTGAGCTTCGCCGGAGCCTGCGACGTCCCTACCCACGGAGCCACGGAACCGACACCACGGTAGTCGGCAGATGGGGCCCCTGCCAACAGTCCTGCGGTCGCGTCTCACCCGCAGTCGGCGCAGGGGGCCCCGGCCCGGGCGCGCCGGGCGGGCGCCGCGACCCGGGGGAGGCGTGCCGCGCGGCGGTGCACGAGGGCCGCCGCGCCGATCCCGAGGCCCATCACCAGGCCGCCCGCCACCGCGTCCAGGACGAAGTGGTTGGCCGTCGCGACGATGGTCAGGACCACCAGGGCGGGGTAGCCCAGGGCCAGGATCCGCACCCACGCGCGCCGGGCAAGGACGGCCACGCCCACGCCCACCAGCAGCGCGTACCCGGCGTGCATCGAGGGGACCGCCGCGTAGGGGTTGAAGAGGCCGGACAGGACCCCGCCGTGCAGGTCCACGCCGCTCACGGTGCGCAGGGTGTCGTCCAGGCCGTCGAGCCCGGCCAGCCGCGGGGGCGCCACCGGCAGCACCACGAAGATCGCCAGCGCGAGCGCGTTCGCGGCCAGGAAGCCGTCGCGCAGCACCCGGTAGGCGGGCCGCCGCCGGCGCCACAGCCAGACGAAGAACAGGGCCGTCACCGGCAGGTGGGCGAGGAGGTAGAACTGGTTGAGGACCTGCAGCAGCCCGTCGTGGCCGGCCGCCCAGCCCTGCACGGCCGGCTCCCAGAAGATCCCGAGCGCCCGCTCGGCGTCCACGATCGCCGCGGTGTTGTCGAGGGCGGTGGCCGCGTCGCCGATCACCACGGCGCGCGAGGCCTGGTAGGCCAGCAGGGCCAGGGCGAAGATGCCGAGCTCCCGCCAGGGGCCGGGTGCTGCGAAGGGTCGGGCGCGGTGCATCGGGGGTCCTCCTCTCGTGTCGCCCCCGACGCTACGACCGCCGCCGCGGCACCGATTCGGGGGGACCCCTAGTCCGATCCCCAGCCCCGGCCCGGGACCCGGGGGCGCGCGCCCCGTACTAGGCGCCGCGGACGCCGACGGGGTACTCTCGCGCCGATTTCACGAATCGATCACACCCGGGGTGCCCTGTCCGGCGCCCCGGCGACCCGAGGGAACCGAATGCGCAGAGCCCGTCTCCTCCTCGCCGCCCTGGCCCTCGTGGCCGTCGCATCCGTCGCGCTCGTCGCCTGCTCGGACGACGACGACGGCGGCGGCGACGCCACCACCGCCGCCGAGACCACGGCCACGGCCTGCGCGCGCGAGGACCTCCAGACCTTCAAGGCCGGCGAGCTGACCGTCGCCACCGACTCCCCCGCCTACCCGCCGTACGTCGTCGATGACGACCCGACGAACGGGCAGGGCTTCGAGAGCGCGCTGGCGTACGCCATCGCGACGCAGCTCGGCTTCACGGAGGAGGAGGTCACCTGGACCCGGGTGCCGTTCAACTCCACCTACGCCCCGGGCCCGAAGAAGTTCGACTTCGACCTGAACCAGGTCTCGATCACGCCGGAGCGCCAGGAGGGCGCCGACTTCTCGGTGTCGTACTACACGACCCCTCAGGGCGTGCTCGTCGCCGGTGACTCCGACTTCGCCTCGGCCACCACCCTCGCCGAGCTGAAGGACGCGAAGATCGGCGTGCAGGTGGGCACCACGAGCCTCGACGCGGTGACCGAGGTCATCGCCCCGTCGGAGCAGCCGCAGGTCTTCAACGACTCGAACGACGTCGTCCGCGCCCTCAAGAACGGCCAGGTGGACGCCATCGTCACGGACCTGCCGACCACGATCTACCTGCGCGACGCCGAGGTCGAGGGCTCCACGCTCGTCGGCCAGTTCGCCGCCCCCGGCGGTGACGACTGGGGCGCCGTGCTGGAGAAGGGCTCGTCGCTCACCACCTGCGTCTCGGCGGCCATCACCAGCCTCCGCGACTCCGGTGAGCTGCAGGCGATCACGGACCAGTGGATCGGGGCCGAGGCGCCCGTCCTCGAGTAGCGGGTCATCGCCCCGCCCGAGACCGTGACGACCGCGCCCGACCGCCGGGCCGCCCGCGAGGCGGCCCGGCGGGCACGGGCACGCCGGGGCGTCGTCATCGCGACGGTGTCCTCGGTCATCGTGATCGGCGGGCTCGCGCTGCTGGTCGTCAACGCCCCGGGCTGGGACGACGTCAAGCAGACGTTCTTCTCCCCGGAGGCGTTCAGGACGTCCTTCCCGGAGGTCCTGCGCGGCTTCTGGTTGGACGTGAAGCTGTTCATGATCGTCGAGGCGATCGTGCTGGTGCTGGGCCTCGGCGTCGCGCTCATACGGGTGACGCGCGGGCCGGCGCTCTTCCCGTTCCGGCTGCTGGCGACGGTGTTCACCGACGTGATGCGCGGCGTACCGGTGATCCTGGTCGTCTACCTCATCGGCTTCGGCATCCCGGCGCTCGGGATCGCCCCCGACTGGCTCGTCCAGGACCCCGTCATCCTCGGCGGCATCGGGCTCACGCTCTGCTACACGGCCTACGTGGCCGAGGTGTACCGGGCGGGCCTCGACTCGGTCCACCCGAGCCAGCGGGCCGCGGCCCTCGCGGTGGGCCTGACGGAGGGGCAGGCCCTGCGGCACGTCATCGTCCCGCAGGCCGTGCGGCGGGTGGTGCCGCCGCTGCTCAACGACTTCATCTCCCTCCAGAAGGACGTCGCCCTCATCTCGATCCTGGGCCCGCTGGAGGCGTTCCGGGTCGCCCAGATCGAGGCGGCCCGCGACTTCAACTACACCCCGCTCATCGCGGCCGCGCTGCTCTACCTCGCCGTGACCGTGCCGCTGGCGCGGATCGTGGACCACCAGCAGGCGCGCGCCCGGCGGCGCCAGGGACACGTGGTGGGGGCGTGACGGCGCCCGCGTCCGGCGTCCCCGTGCTGGAGGTGCGCGGGGTCACGAAGGCCTACGGCGACCGCCCCGTGCTGCGAGGCATCGACCTGGAGGTGGGCGAGCACCGGGCCGTTGCGCTCATCGGCGCCTCCGGGTCGGGCAAGTCGACCCTGCTGCGGTGCATCGACCTGCTCGAGGACATCGACGACGGTGACATCCTGCTCGACGGCGAGGTCATCACCGACCCGTCCTGCCCGCCCGTCCCGGTGCGCCGCCGGCTGGGGCTGGTGTTCCAGGCGTTCAACCTGTTCCCGCACAAGTCGGTCATCGACAACATCACCCTCGCCCCGGTGCGGGCCGGCGACGCCTCGAAGGCGGAGGCCCGGGAGCGCGGCAGCGAGCTCCTCGCGCGGTTCGGGCTCGCCGGGCGGGAGGACGACTACCCCGACCGGCTCTCCGGCGGCCAGCAGCAGCGCGTCGCGATCGTGCGCGCCCTGGCCACCCGCCCCCGCGCGCTGCTCCTCGACGAGGTCACGAGCGCCCTCGACCCGGAGCTGGTGGGGGAGGTGCTGGAGCTCATCCGCGGCCTCAAGACCGAGGGCATGACGATGGTGATCGCCACCCACGAGATGGCGTTCGCCCGCGACGTCGCCGACGAGGTCTGCTTCCTCCACGAGGGGGTCCTCGTGGAGCGCGGCGAGCCCTCCCGCATGTTCACGGCGCCGGAGCGGCCGGAGACGCAGCAGTTCCTGCGTCGTGTCCTGGCCTCCGGGCGTCTCTGACCGGCCCGCGCCCGAGCGACAGGCACGCGCCGACGAGCGCGATCGCCGCCCCCACGAGCATCGCCAGCCGGTGGCCGTCGAGGTAGCCGGAGGCGTCCGGCAGCGACCCGGTGTCGCCGCCGAACAGGGCCCGGGCGCCGGCCGCCCCGAGCGGCGCGGCCGCCAGCGTGCCGAGGATCGCGAGCGACAACGTCTGGCCGAGGGTGCGCATCATCGCCAGCAGCGCGGCGGCGACGCCCAGGCGGGCGGGGTCGGCGGCACCCATCACGGCCGAGGTGTTGGGGGAGGAGAAAGCCGCCATCCCGAGGCCGGTGACGGCGAGCCCGGTCACGACGAGGCCCACCGGCACGTCGCGGGGCATCGTCGCCAGGATCCCCAGCCCCGCGGCGACGAGCAGCATGCCGCCGCTCGCGAGCGCCCGGCTGCCGATGGTGTCGGAGAGCCGTCCCGCGACGGGGGAGAGGGCCACCATCACGACGGGCTGGGCGACCATGATGAGCCCGGCCTCGGCGGGGGTGTGGCCGCCCACGATCTCCAGCAGCACGGCCGTCAGCGCGATGACGCCGAACACCGCGGCGTAGTTGAGCAGCGCCGCCAGGTTCCCCAGCGCGAAGAGCCGGCTGCGCCGGAACATCGCCAGGTCGATGAGAGGGCGGGCGGCCCGCGTCTCCGTGACGACGAAGGCCAGGAGCAGCGCGGCGCCGGCCGCGATGAGGCCGATCACCCGCCCCGAGGCCCAGCCCCACAGGGGCCCGAAGGTGAGCCCCACCATCAGGCCCAGCAGGGCACCACCCAGCAGCAGCGTGCCGACCGGGTCGACGTGGGGGCGCCCCGATACGGTGCGCGGGTCGTGCAGGCCCGCCGAGCCGATCCAGGCCGCCGCGGCCACCGGCAGGTTGACGAGGAAGATCCACCGCCAGCCGGCGTGCTCCACCAGCAGGCCGCCGATCAGCGGGCCGAGCGACAGGCCGAGGTAGAGGGCCATGATGTTGAGGCCGAGCGCCTTGCCGCGCTCCCGGGCCGGGAAGACCGCCGTCACCAGCGCGGTGGACGTGGCGGCCAGCATCGCGCCCCCGCAGCCCTGCACCGCGCGCCACGCGAGCAGCCAGGAGTCGTCGCGGCTCAGCGCCGACATGAGCGACGCCAGCGCGAACACGCCGAGGCCCACGCGCCACACGCGCAACCGTCCGAGCTGGTCCGAGATGCGCCCCGCCGGGATGAGGACCAGCGCGTAGGCGAGCAGGTAGCCCGCCTGCACCCAGATCGCGCCCGCGAACGACAGCCCCAGGTCGCCCCCGATCGCGGCCAGGGCCACCGCCACCACCGAGACGTCGAGGGGGCCCAGGAACGCCCCCATCCCCGTCACCGCGAGCACCCTCCAGCGACGCTCCCGGAGGGCGTCGAGGGGGTGGGGATCCGCGGCCATCCCCTCACGCTACGCGCGGTGGCGCCGGGCACGCCCGCGGGCGTAGGGTCGCCGCATGTCCCGCGCCCCCCGCGCCGGCCTCGTCGCGGCCCTCGCCGTCCTCCTCGTCGTCGCCACCGCGGCGGCGGCCCTGGCGGCGCCGCGCATCGTCCCCGGCCAGCGCATCGGCCCGGTCCGGATGGCCGCCGAGCGCGCCGTGGTGGAGACCACCATCGGTCCCGGCGTGGTCATCGCCCGCGTCCCGTCGTCCACCGCGCCCGGGAACCGGAACCTCGACGAGGTGACCGTCGCGTACCCGGCCTGGTCGGTCACGGTGCGCTTCCTGACCGACGAGGCCAGCAGCACCGTCACCGCCATCACGACCCGTGCCCCGCGTTACCGCACGCCCGCCGGGGTGGGGGTGGGATCGACCCGCGCGCAGATCCGCGCGGCGCACCCGCGCGCGGCCTGCACCGCCGTCGCGTGCCGGGTGGGGCGGGCCGTCCCCGAGGCTGTCGTCACCCGCTACGCGCTCTCCGGGAACAGGGTCACGAAGGTCGCCCTGATCCGCCTGCCCCCGAGGCCCTAGATCCCCGGTCCCTCCAGGGAGGGGCGGGCTCCGCGGGTTGAGGAGGCGCCCCCCGCCCTCGCGCCGTTGCCCCCCGCCGAGCGGGCGGAACCCGCCGGGGCCGCCGGCCGCATGCTCGGGTTCCAGCGCGCCGCCGGGAACGCCGCGGTGAGCCGGATGATCGCCCGGCAGGAGCAGAACTTCACCCCCGCCACGCCGCGGACGTCCACCTCGGGGGTGGTCGACCCGGCGGAGTACGCGAAGATGACCTGGGAGCAGCTGCTGCCGACCGCGCACGGCTCGGGCGGGAAGCAGATCGCCACGGTCGACCTCCACACGAAGAGCGGGGGCTGGTCGAACACGACCGGCACGGGCCAGGATCCGACGCTCCAGTACGCCGCCCCGAAGGACATCACGGTCGATCCGGCGGCCGTGACGCCGAAGGGCGGGACGAGCTCGACGGCCCAGCCCGACGCCGGGGCGGCCGCCTTCACCGCGGCCCAGGACGCGGCGGTCCAGGCGATCGTCGCCGCGCGGGGGGCGATCCCCGCGCGGCAGATGGGTCGCTCGCCCAACAACAACGCCGGCTGGGACTACAACCCCGACCTGGACCCCGCCGCCGCCGACTACCGCACCTGGGCGAAGACGGCGCTCCCGAAGGGCGTCGGCGCCGGCGACTGGAACTGGAAGGTCTTCCAGAAGATCCAGGGCCTCGAGGGCCAGGCGGGCCGGTTCACCACGTTCGACAAGACCCTCAGCGTCGGCGCCGGCTTCTCGACCTCGGGTGGCCAGACCCAGGCGATCATCGGCAAGACGTTCGACCTCCTCCCCGAGGTGAAGGCGAAGGCCTACGCGGCGGGGCTCATCGTGTCCGCCTCGGGTGGGATGACGGTGGTGGACACCGACAGGAAGTGGATCCTGCGCGGCACCGACGCGGACGCGTACATCCAGACGCAGACCCAGCTGCTGTCGTTGCTGGTCGACGTGAGCCAGGGCACCGTCCCGACCGGCAAGGCCGACGAGAAGGCCGTGCAGAGGCAGACGTTCCTCGACGTGCAGTGGGAGCAGTTCACCGGTGGCACCATGGCCGGCATCACCCCGCTCGTGAAGGGCTGGAGCATCGACAGCGCCGTGCTGGCCGTCCACGCGAAGCACGCCCAGCCGTCGGACTTCCCGTACACCTTCTGGACCCCCGACAACGGCCCGGACCTGGGGAAGATGGTCAAGGCGATCTTCGCGAAGGCGCCGGTGGGCGCGTCATTCATCTGCACCGGGATGTACGCCGCCTTCCCGCACCAGTAGGGCGCGCCGCAGACCGGTGCTATAGTTGCCTTCCGGCAAGCAATAGAGGGAGCCCCGTGACGGCCGAGCCCAGCCCCCCCGCGATGGACGAGGAGTCCGTGATCCGCCTGCGCAACGCGCTCATGCGCACCGCCCGGCGGCTGCGGTCCACGGCGTCCGACGAGGGGCTCACCCCGACGCAGTCCGGGGTGCTGGCGACGCTCGTGCGGCAGGGGCCGACCGGGGTGGGGGACCTCGCGACCGGCGAGGCCGTCAACCCCACGATGCTCTCCCGGGTGCTGGGGCACCTGGAGGAGGCCGGGCTGGCGCGGCGGGAGCCGTCGCCCGAGGACGCGCGCTGCACCGTGGCCCGGGCGACCCCCGCCGGACGCCGCCTGGTGACGCGCCTGCGCGCCCGGCGCGCGGCGCTGCTGCTGGAGCGCCTGGAGGAGCTGGAGCCGTCCGAGCTGGCCGCGCTGGCCGCCGCCCTGCCCGCCCTCGAGTCGCTGGCACGCGTGGACGAGGAGCGATGACCATGATGAAGGCCTGGATGGGGGACACGTTCGCCGCCCTCGCGATCCCGAACTACCGCCTCTGGTTCACCGGCCAGTCGGTGTCGCTCATCGGCAGCTGGATGCAGAAGGTCGCCCAGGCCTGGCTCGTGCTGCAGATCACCGGCTCCGGCACCGCGCTCGGCATGGTCGCCGCCGCGCAGTTCCTGCCGATCCTGCTGCTCGGCCCGTACGGCGGCCTCATCGCCGACCGCATGGACAAGCGGCGGCTGCTCGTCGCGACCCAGGTCGTGATGGGCGGCACCGCCCTGGCCCTCGGCATCCTGACCGTCACGGGCCTGGTGGAGCTGTGGATGGTGATCGGCCTCGCGCTGGTCCTGGGCCTGGTCACGGCCGCCGACAACCCGGCGCGCCAGAGCTTCGTGCAGGAGATGGTGGGCGACGAGCGGCTGCGGAACGCGGTCACGCTCAACTCCGTCCTCATGAACAGCGCCCGGGCGGTGGGTCCGGCCGTGGCCGGCATCCTCATCGCGACCGTCGGCCTGGGCCTCTGCTTCCTCATCAACGCGGTCTCGTTCGCCGCGGTGGTCTGGGCGCTCATGCGGATGGACGTCGCCGCGCTGCGCCCCGCGCCGCGCGCCGGCCGGGAGCCCGGCCAGGTGCGTCAGGGCCTGAGCTACGTCGCCCACACCCCGGGGCTGCTCGTCCCGCTCATGATGCTCGCGGTGGTCGGCACCCTGGCCTACGAGTTCCAGGTGGTGCTGCCCCTGCTCGCCGAGGGCACCTTCGGCGGCGGCGCGGGGACCTACGGGCTGCTGACCTCGGCGATGGGCGCCGGCGCGATCGTGGGCGGCCTCGTCGTCGCCCGCCGCGGCCGCACCGGCCTGCGGGCGATGACCGTCGCGTCGGCCGCCTTCGGCCTCGCGATCCTGCTGGCCGCCGCGGCGCCCACCTTCGGGCTCGCGCTCGTCGCCCTCACCATCGTCGGCGCCGCCAGCGTCACATTCCTGGCGACGGGCAACACCACCCTCCAGCTCACGGCCGACCCGAAGTACCGCGGCCGCGTGATGGCGCTGTGGAGCATGGCGTTCCTCGGGACGACCCCGGTGGGCGCACCGCTCGTCGGCTGGGTGGCCGAGACGGTCGGCGCACGCGGTGGCCTGGTGGTGGGTGGCCTGGCCTGCCTCGTGGCCGCGGCGATGGGCGCGGTGGGGTCCCTGCGGCGCGACCGCGCCACGGTCCCGGCGTCAGCCTCACCGGCCTAGGCCAGACCGCCGAATCCATCACCGCCGGGGCGGGTTGGCAACCCGTCCGGGTGCGTCTGCAACCTGCAACGCGCGAAACGCGAATTTCGTTCCAGGCGCAACGGTAGGGGCTTTACGGCACCGCCCCCGTCGTGATCCTTGTCGAGACGTCCCACTGGGCCCTCGGGGCCCATGAGCGGTTGCCCAGACGAGGAGAGTGCCCATGCAGCGGAAGTCCCTGCCCACGGTCCGGATGCGGAGGCTCGGCGCCATCGCCGCCATCGCGATCGTCGGTGGTGGCACCGCCGGGGTCGCGCTGGCCGCGACCGAGCACCAGTCCGGCGTGGCCTTCACGTGTGACACGCCCGCCGGTCAGCGCGTGGCGACGATCGTCGGCACCGAGGGCAACGACACCCTCACCGGCACCGCCGGCAACGACGTCATCGTCGCCCTCGGCGGCAACGACTCGGTCGACGGTGGCGGCGGCGACGACGTCATCTGCCTCGGCGCCGGCGACGACAAGGCGAACGGTGGCGAGGGCAACGACTGGATCTACGGCGAGGACGGCAACGACCGCCTCGTCGGCTCGGTCGGCGACGACGTGGTCTTCGGCGGCGCCGGCAACGACCACCTCGACCTCGGCGCGGGTGCCGACGTCGGCGACGCGGGTGACGGCAACGACACCGTCATCGGCGGCGCGGGCAACGACAAGCGCCTGAAGGGCGGCGCCGGCATCGACACGATCACCGGCGACGGCGGCCGCGACACCATCCTGGGTGGCGACGGCCGCGACACCATCGACGGCGGTGCGGGCCTCGACCGCATCGACGGCCAGGGCGGCGCCGACCAGATCCGCGGCGGCTCCGGCGACGACATCGTCAACGGCGGCCCCGGTGACGACGCCATCGGCGGCGGCCCGGGTGCCGACCGCCTCCGTGGCGGCGCGGGTGCCGACAAGATCGACGGCGACGGCGGCGCGGACAAGATCTTCGGCGAGGGCGGCAACGACACCCTCGACGGTGGCGCCGGCCGTGACGCGGCCAACGGCGGCCAGGGCACGGACTCGTGCACCGGCGCCGAGTCCGTGAAGGCCTGCGAGAGCTGATCGTGGTGGCGCAGGGGGCCGTCGTCCGGTGTGACGGCGGCCCCCTCGTCGTTCCGGGGCACCCCTGATGCCCCCGGAGGTAGGCGACGTGATCGCCCTCGAGGTGCTCGGCCTGGGCCGCGTGGACGCGGTCGTCGAGGGCGTGGACGAGCTGGTGCAGGAGGGTGTGCGGGGGCTCGCGTGGCGGGTGCGGCTGCGCCTGCCCGACGGCACGCCCGCGCACGGCATCAAACGCGGCAACGCCCGGCTCATGTTCCTCGACCCCCGGCACCGGCTGGCGTGAGCGGACCCCCCGCCGTCGGCGCCGCCCTGCGGGTGGACGTGCTGGGCGATGGCGTGCGCGAGGGGCGGGTGGAGACGGTGGAGGAGGTGCGCCCGATGGGCGGCCTGCCCGGCATGGTCTGGCGCGTCACCGTCGTGCTCCCGGACGGCGCGCGGGCGGAGGCCATGGTGCAGGGCGACGCCCCGCCGGCCTTCCTCGACCCCCGGTACCGCCTGGCCGGCTAGGCGGCGGTGGACGGCTCCGCGGCCGGGGTGCGCTGCGGCGGGCGGGTGCGCGCGCCGCGGAAGAAGAGCCAGAGGGTCGGCACGAGGTACGCGAAGTAGACGACCACCTGCTCGACGCTCGGCCGCGGGTCCCAGCCGAAGATGCCCGCCAGGAAGCGGCCGGACTGCGTGTCCACCGTGAGCCACCCGTAGCCCGTGAGGTTGTATGCCGCGTCGTTGACCGTGCCGATGTCCCCGGCCGCCTGCAGGAACTGCACGGCCCGCGCCAGCAGGCCGGCGGCCAGGATGATGATGAGGACCCCGGTGACCTGGAAGAAGAGCCGCATCGGGACGAGGCGGCTGCCGTGGTAGACGGCGACGCCCAGGACGACGGCGATCGCCAGGCCGATGAGCCCGCCGATGAGGACGTCCTCCGGCGAGCTCGCCCCGGTGCTCGAGATGAGGAAGAGGGCGGTCTCCAGGCCCTCGCGCGCGACCGCGACGAAGGCGACGCCGGCCAGCGCGAGCGCCGACTGGCCCACGGCCGTCTCGACGGCCCCCTCCAGCTCCGACCGCAGCGTCCGCGCGTGCTTGCGCATCCAGAAGATCATCCAGGTGAGCAGCGCCGCCGCGGCGAGGCAGATGAGCGCGAAGGTGCGCTGGCGAGCGACGCCGGTTAGATCCTCGATCGTGTAGTGCAGGACGAGGCCGACGGCGATCGAGAGGAGGGCCGCCGCGCCGGTGCCCACCCAGACCCAGCGGGCCATCTCGGGGCGGTCGCCGCGGCGCACCGCGGCCAGGACGATCGCGACGATGAGCGCCGCCTCGAATCCCTCGCGCAGCGTGATGAGGAGGCTCTCACCCACGGCGTTCACCGTACCGAAGGTGCCCCGCCGCACCCCCGGTGCGGGAGCCCCCGGTCAGGTCCCGTTCACGCTCCGGTCAGACGGTGTTCAGGCGTCCGGGCGGCCGCGGCGCACGCCGGCGCGCGACAGCAGCGCGTCGATGGAGAGCGCCGTGTCGACGGCGTCCACCTTCACGTCACCGCCCACCTTGTCGGCCACGTTCCACGCCTCGCGCTGCAGGTAGGTGAGCCGCGCCACGGCGTCGGGCAGGGTCATCACCCGCTGGGCCTCGGAGCGCAGGTAGGCCACGATCTCGCGCGCCTCGCGGTCGCTCCACTTGGGCGGCTTCACCGGCCACTCGCTGTTCCGCAGGATGAACCAGAACGCCAGGCTCACGAGCGGGAACTTGAGCAGGAACACCGAGAAGAGCACCCACAGCGTCTGGAGCCCCTGGTGCTCGGACAGCACCGGCGTCAGCACGAGCAGGAACGAGCCGAACAGCGCCAGGGCCACGCAGGACCCGACCACGACGATCATGTTGCGGACGCGGACGTGGCCGTCGGCGTCGAACAGCAGGCGCTGCAGCATCCGACGATCATCGCGCCACCCCTGCGACGGGACAACCCCGTCCGGGGGAGGGGCCGCTAGCATCCCGTCCCGTGAACGTGCTCCTCCCCGACGGCAGCCGCCTCGACCTGCCCGAGGGCGCCTCCGGACACGACGCCGCCGCCGCGATCGGCCCCGGCCTGGCCAAGGCCGCCGTCGCGGTGCGCGTGGGCGACGAGATCCGGGACCTCGCCCTCCCGCTGGCCGACGGCGACGCGGTCCAGATCATCACCCCGAAGAGCGGGGACGACTACCTCTACGTCATGCGCCACTCGGCGGCGCACGTCACGGCCGAGGCCGTCCAGACCGTCATCCCGGGGGCCAAGCTCGGCTTCGGTCCCCCGATCGAGGACGGCTTCTACTACGACTTCGACCTGCCGCGGCCGCTGACGGAGGAGGACTTCCCGGCGATCGAGGCCGAGATCAACCGCATCCGCAAGGCGAAGGCGCCGTTCCAGCGCACCGTGATGAGCGTCGCCGACGCCCACGGGTTCTTCGCCGAGCGCGGCGACCCGTACAAGGTCGATCAGGTCGAGGAGCTCACGCGCCAGGGCGAGACGGAGGTCTCCCTCTACCGGCAGCGCGACTTCGTGGACCTCTGCCGCGGCCCGCACCTGCAGGACACCGGCCGCATCGGCCCGGTCAAGCTGCTGTCGGTGGCCGGCGCCTACTGGCGCGGCAGCGAGAAGAACCCGCAGCTCACCCGCCTGTACGCGACGGCGTTCGCGAACAAGACCGATCTCGACGCCCACCTGGAGCGGCTGGAGCAGGCGCGCCTGCGCGACCACCGCCGCGTGGGCAAGGACCTCGAGCTCTTCCACTTCGACGAGTACGGGCCGGGCTTCCCGTTCTTCCTGCCGCGCGGCATGACGGTGGTCAACGGGATCACCCAGGCCGTCCGCGACGAGCTGGAGCGCATGGACTACGGGGAGATCCAGACCCCCACCATGCTCGGGTCGGGCCTCTGGGACATCAGCGGCCACAACGACCACTACCGCGAGAACATGTACTTCTCGGAGGTGGACGGCCAGGAGTTCGCGATCAAGCCGATGAACTGCCCCGGGGCCTGCCTGGTCTACCGGAGCCGCCGGCACTCCTACCGCGACCTCCCGATCCGGTACGCCGAGTTCGGGCACGTGCACCGGCACGAGCTGTCCGGGGTGCTCCACGGCCTGTTCCGCGTGCGGGCGTTCACCCAGGACGACGCGCACATCTTCTGCCGCCTCGACCAGGTGGGGGAGGAGGTCAACGCGATCCTCGACCTCACCGACCGGTTCTACGCCCGCTTCGGGTTCGACGAGGTGGAGCTCAAGCTCTCCACCAAGCCCGACAAGGCCGTCGGCACCGACGAGATGTGGGCGACGGCCGAGGCCGCGCTGCGCGACGCCCTGGGCGACCGCGAGTACGGCCTCAAGGAGGGCGACGGCGCCTTCTACGGGCCGAAGATCGACTTCCAGGTGACGGACACGATGGGCCGCGCGTGGCAGCTCGGCACCTGCCAGCTCGACTTCAACTTCCCCGAGCGCTTCGACCTCACCTACACGACGGCCGACGACACCGAGGAGCGGCCGGTGATGATCCACCGGGCGATCACCGGGTCGCTCGAGCGCTTCCTCGGGATCCTCATCGAGCACACCGGCGGCGACTTCCCGTTCTGGCTCGCGCCGGAGCAGGCGCGGGTGCTCCCGATCTCCGACCGCCACCACGACTACGCCGAGACGGTGCGGGCGCGGCTGCGGACCGAGGGGCTGCGCGTCGAGGTGGACGCGCGGGCCGGGTCGGTGGGCCGCCGCATCCGCGACGGCGAGCTGGCGAAGATCCCGTACCTCCTCGTCGTGGGCGACACGGAGGCCGAGTCCGGCACCGTCGCGGTGCGCGCCCGCCACGGCGGCGACGGCGGCACCCCGGCGCTCGAGGAGCTGGCCGTCAGGCTCGCGGGGGAGGCGGCGGCGACGTGAGCCGGATCAACTGGGTCGGCGTCCGCAACTTCCTGATCATCGCGGGGATCGCGGGCCTGGTGTTCGTCTCGCAGGAGGGCTTCGGCGCCACCGCCGGCTCCCTCTCGCTGATCATCCAGATCCTCTTCGTCGCCGCGATCATCGCGTTCGCCTACAACTACTTCCGGCAGAACCAGCTCGCCTGGCTCGTGCTCCGGCCGTGGCAGCGGTACGTGATCATCGCCTGCGGCATCGCGATCGCGGCGCTCGTGATCGGGTTCCCCTACTTCGACGACCGGCTCACGCCGCTCGGGGTCATCGCCCTGATGGCGGCGCTCGTGCTGGTGGTCGTCTGGATCGTGCGGGAGAGCCGCAGGCTCAGCTAGACGGGCACGCTTCCGTCACACCCTCGGCACACCTCCGCCAGGACACGTGACAGGCCCCGGGCGGACCATCCCGGCGTGCCCCCTCCCCGCCACCGCGCACCCCGCGGCCAAGCTGCCGTCGAGCTCGTCGCGCTGCTCCCGGCGCTCGCCCTGCTCGTGCTCGTGTGCTGGTGGATCGTCGCGGGCGCGCACGCGTGGTCCCAGGCCGGAGGCGCCGCCCGTGCGGGCGCACGGGCCGCCGAGGTGGGCGCGCCCGTCGCCGACGGCGCCCGGTCCGTCCTGCCCCCGGCCACCGCCCGGCGGGCGCGGATCAGCGAGGAGGCGGACCGCGTGCGCGTCCGGTTGCCCGTGCCGCGGCCTCTGCCCTTCCTCCCGGCGGTCACGGTGTCCGCCGAGGCGCGGGTGGCCCCGTGAGGCGCCGCCCCCGCCGCGGTCAGGCGTCCCTGGAGCTGCTGGCGCTCGTCCCGCTGCTCATCCTCGCCGCCCTCGTCGCCTGGCAGCTCGCCGCGGTCCTCGGAGCCGGGATGCGGGCGCAGCAGGACGCCCGCGCCGAGGCGCTCGCGGCCACCGGGGCGGGGATCGAGACGGTCGCCAGCACGCGGGGCGTCCCGGTCGTGATCCCCGGGGTGCGGGGGCTGCGGATCACGGCGCGCGCAGCCGTGCGGGTCCCGTGAGGCGCGGGACGCATGCCGGGCAGGCATTGCCCCTGGCACTGGCGGTCGGCGCCCTCATCCTCGCGGCCGCGTTCGCCGCCTTCGCCCTGGGACGTGCCCACCTGGCCGCAGCCCGGGCCCAGACGGCCGCCGACCTCGCCGCCCTGTCCGCCGCCCGCGAGCTGGCCGCGGGGCTCGGAGAGCTCGCCGCGTCCGGCCCCGCCGACGCAGGCCGCTGGCGGGGCCGCCTCTCCGCCGTCGCCACGGAGGTCGCACGGGGCTCCGGAGGGCGTCTGGAGGCGCTGGACCTCGGCGACGGCGCCTGGCCGCCCACGGCCGTCCAGGTGACGGTGAGCGCCCCCGGCCCGGCCGGGGGACGCGCCCGCGCCGTTGCGCGCGCCGGGCTCCTGGTCGCCCCCGGTGCTCCCGCCGGCGGCGCCCAGGGGTGGGCGAGCGGCGGCGGCTACTCCGGCCCCCTCGTCTACCGGGACGGCAAGCCGATGTGTCCGGCCGTCGCCGCGTCGTTCGACCTCATGGACGCCGCCGCCCATGCGTCCGGCGTCGACCTGGTCGTGACGAGCGGCTTCCGCTCCGACGCCGAGCAGGCGATCCTCTTCGCCCGGCACCCCGACCCCAAGTGGGTCGCCCCGCCGGGCCGCTCACGGCACCGGGACGCGACGGAGCTCGACCTGAACATGGCCGACGGCGGTGCCGCCCACGCCTGGCTCCGCAGCAACGGCGGCCGCTTCGGCTTCGCCCAGCGCTACAGCTGGGAACCCTGGCACTGGGGATACGTCCCCGGGTGCGGAGGAGGGACGTCCACCGGCGGCGCGCCGGCCGCGTCCCTCCCGTCGTGGGTCCCGGGCCGCTACCGGGCGACGATCACCTCGGCGGCGACGGCGAACGGCCTGTCCCGGGTCCTCCTGGCGGCCCTGCTCCGCAGCGAGTCGGGGTTCGACCCGAGGGCCGTCAGCCCGGCCGGGGCACAGGGGATCGCGCAGTTCATGCCCGCGACCGCCCGGGGCGCCGGCCTCCGCGACCCGTTCGACCCCAGCCAGGCCATCCCGGCCGCCGCGAAGCTCCTGGCGGGGCACATGCGCCAGTTCGGCTCCGTGCCCCTGGCCCTGGCCGCCTACAACGCCGGTCCGGGGGCCGTGCAGCGCCACGGAGGCGTCCCGCCCTACCCGGAGACCCAGGCCTACGTCGCGCGGATCCTGGCCCTGGCCGGAGGCGCCGCGATGATCAGCGGAGGCGGGGGAGGGGTGACCCTCCTGAGGGTCGAGGGCCGCTTCGTCTAGCACGTCTCCCCTACTGATCGCCCGCGTCGTCAGAGGCGCGCTTCCGCGGTGCTCGCGACCCCGCCTAGTAGCTCGTTCTGGTCCTAACGGCTACGTCCTAGTTACATTGCGGCTGGGCGAAGTATGGGTAGATATCGAGATCTCGGCTACGACTCCTATGGCGACTACCTCGCGGGCCCCGAATGGGCCGAGGCGAAGCGGCGCTACCGGACAAGCGGCTTGCCTCAGCAGTGTGCGCGCTGTGGGAATCCAAGGTTCGAACTTCACCACACGACGTATGCCAGGATTGGGCGCGAGCGCCTCAGTGATCTTGAGCCCCTTTGCAGGTCGTGCCATCAAGCCCACCATGACGACTATCCAGGCTGGTCTCTTCTAGCCGGCCTGACCATTGTGGTTGGCATCCCGCTGGCAATCGTTCAGCGCTATGGAGCGGTCACGGCCCTTCTATGCGGGGTCGTGGCAGTCCTGTGGGGATTCGCCCTCTGGCGGCTCTACCGGACGGGCGAGTATTCGACGACTGTCGTGGTGAGTCTCTCCTTGGGGCTCGCCGTTCTATCTAGCGTAGGTGTTCGGATCTACGAGATCGAGACGGCGACGAGACCTACTACCCGTCCTGAAGGTGTCGTCCCTGATCCCTCGCGGGTCGCTGATCCAACCGCGTCGTCCCCGCAAGCGCCGGTTCTTGCCGACTCGTGTGGACGCACCGAGAGCTACACCGAGGATGATCCGGCAGTCATCCTCCGAGCGAGTGCCAGACCCGTCGGCGGGGCGCTCTTAGTGGACGTGTGGTGGTGCGGGCGCTTGCGAGACAATGGTCCCCCACCTCTCTTAGCTCTATCGATCTCTGCTGAAGGGATCTCGGGCCCGGGTTTGCACGCGTACGGTCTTATCGAGATACCGCCCAGGACCGCGCCCGGCCGGATCCGGGTGCGCTATCCGGTACAGCGTCCCCGCTATCTCGCGCCGGTAGGGGGATTCCCTCGACGGCGGGTCCCTTTCACGGTCGAGATCAATCAAACGGAGAGTGGGACTGGCCACGTCGTCCTTGGCGCTGGGGCCTGGGAGATCCTGGACGGCGCGGTCGTGGAGTAGTTGTCTCCGGCGCCGTTGCTTGGTCGGCGTGGGGATGTCGTCGATGGAGGCGCGGGATTTCGTGGGGGGCCGGTAACCGGGAGGGGCGGCACGGGGGTCGACGGCGGGCCTATCCTGGGACGTGGTGACCGACTCCGCCCCCCTCCGCGCGCAGCTCGCGGCGCTCCCGTCCGGCCCGGGCGTCTACATCTACCGCGACGCGAACGACGCCGTGCTCTACGTGGGCAAGGCGAAGTCGCTGCGGAAGCGCGTCCTCTCCTACTTCCAGGCCCCCCTGCGCCCCGACGAGAGGGCCGCGACGGGGCCGATGAGGGCCCGCACGGGGCTCCACCCGAAGACCTTCGACCTCGTCGCGCGGATCGCCCGCGTCGAGACGTTCGTGACCGGGTCGGAGAGCGAGGCGCTCATCCTGGAGGGCAACCTCGTCAAGCGGCACCGCCCGCCGTTCAACGTACGGCTGCGGGACGACAAGAGCTACCCGTACATCGGGATCTCGCTCGACGAGGAGTACCCGCGCGTCTACTTCACCCGCGAGCGCCACCGGCGCGACCGGATGTACTTCGGGCCGTTCTCCAACGCGTACAAGGTGCGGGAGACGCTCAACCTCATCGGGAAGATCTTCCCGAGCCGCCCGTGCGAGGGGCGGGAGCCGGGCCGGCCGTCCGGCGTGCCGTGCCTCGACTACCACATCAAGCGGTGCCTGGCGCCGTGCGTCGGCTACATCAGCCGCGCCGACTACCGGGCCCTCATCGACAAGATCATCGCCTTCCTCTCCGGCGACTACCGCGGCCTCGAGCGCGAGCTGGAGGAGGAGATGCGGGGCGCGGCGGCGGCGCAGGAGTTCGAGCGCGCGGCCGCGATCCGGAACCGGCTCACCGCGATGCGGCACCTCATGGAGCGCCAGTTCGCGACGGCCGGATCGGTGGGGACGGCGGACGTCCTGGGCATCGCGGTCGACGGCGACTCGGCCAACGTGCAGGTGCTGCAGGTGCGCGACGGCGTCCTGCAGGACCGGCAGTCCTTCTTCCTCGACGTGGCGGGTGAGGAGGACGAGGCCGAGGTGCTGCTGCAGTTCGCGTACGAGTTCTACGCCATGGCGCTCGCCATCCCCGGGCTCGTGATCCTCGACCGCGAAAGCGCCGCGGGGCCGGACCTGGAGGCCCTGCTCAGCGACCGGCGCGGCGCGCGGGTGGAGGCCCGGGCGGCGTCCCGGGGCGACAAGCGCAAGCTGGCCGAGCTGGCGACGCGCAACGCGGCCTTCGCCCTGGAGCAGGACCGCCGCCGCCACGAGCAGCAGCGCGGGCGCCGCCGCGAGGCCCTCGCCGACCTGCAGGAGCGGCTGGAGCTGCCGGCGCCGCCGCTGCGGATCGAGTGCTACGACATCTCCAACCTCGGCGAGACGTACGCCGTCGCGTCGATGGTCGTGTTCGAGGGCGGCGCGCCCGCCAAGTCGCACTACCGCACCTTCACCATGCGGTACGAGGGCGGGCCGGACGACTTCACCCGCATGCGCGAGGCGCTGCGCCGCCGGTGCGCGCGGCTCCTGGACCCCGAGGACGACCCGTCGTTCGCGGCGCGGCCGGGGCTCATCGTGATCGACGGCGGCAAGGGCCAGCTCGCCGCCGCGCTCGAGGGGATGCGGGAGGCCGGGGTGGAGGGGATCCCCGTCGTCTCGCTGGCGAAGAAGCGCGAGGAGGTCTTCCGGCCGGGGCGGTCCGAGCCGCTGCTGCTGGACGAGTCGTCGTCGGCGCTGCGGACGCTGCAGCACATCCGCGACGAGGCCCATCGCTTCGCCCTGCGGCACCACCGCGGTAAGCGCGACCGGGGCATGACGCGCAGCGTCCTCGACGCGCTGCCCGGCGTGGGGCCGGCGCGCAAGGCGGCGATCCTGCGCCACTTCGGCTCGCCGGAGCGGTTCCTGGCGGCCAGCCGGGAGGAGCTGGAGGCGGTGCCCGGGGTGCCGTCGAAGGTGGCACGCGACGTGTACGACCACCTGCACAAGACCGCGGGGCCACGCGAGACGGCCTCGCCGGTCGCGGGCGGGGGGAGGGGAGAGGCGCGATGGAGCTGACGGTCATCACCGGCATGAGCGGTGCCGGCAAGAGCAAGGCCATGGGGGCCTTCGAGGACGCGGGCTGGTTCTGCGTCGACAACCTGCCGCCGGGGCTGCTGCCGGCGCTCGCGGACCTCGTGCTGCTGGAGGGGTCGAGCGTCGACCGCGCTGCCGTGGCGAGCGACGTGCGCGGCGGCGTGTGGTTCCGCGACCTGGAGCCCGTGCTGGAGCGGGTTGAGAAGGCCACCGGCGTGCGCCCGCGCGTCGTGTTCCTGGAGGCCTCCGACGAGACGCTGCTCAACCGCTTCCGGGAGACCCGCCGGCCGCACCCCCTATCGATGGGCGGATCGGTGGCCGACGGCATCGCGCGCGAGCGCAAGGAGTTGTCCGACGTACGCGAGCGGGCGGACCTCGTCATCGACACGACCGGCCTCTCCATCTGGGATCTGCGCCGTCAGGTGACCGAGAAGCTCATGACGCCGGACGGACGGCCGACGATGCACGTGCAGTTCGCGTCCTTCGGCTACAAGCACGGCGTCCCGCGCGACGCCGACCTCCTCTTCGACGTGCGCTTCCTCCAGAACCCCCACTACGAGCCCACCCTCAAGGGCCTCACGGGCCTCGACCCGGCCGTGGTCGAGTTCGTCACGGCGGACCCCGGCTTCGAGGAGTTCCGCGGGCGCCTGGAGTCGCTGCTCGACTACCTGCTCCCGGCCTACGAGCAGGAGGGGAAGGCCGGCCTCGTCGTCGGCATCGGCTGCACCGGGGGCCGGCACCGCTCCGTCGCGATCGCCGAGATGCTCGCCCGCCGCTACGCCCGCGGCCACGAGGTGAGCACGTCGCACCGGCACATCGACCGCCCCTCCATCCCCCCGGACGCCACGGCCGCATGACCCGGCAGCCGCGCATCGCCGCCCTCGGGGGCGGCACCGGCCTCGCCTCGCTGCTGCGGGGCCTCAAGCGCGCGCCGCTCGACATCACGGCGATCGTCACGGTGGCCGACGACGGCGGCTCCTCCGGCCGCCTCGTGCGCGACCTCAACATCCTACCGCCCGGCGACATCCGCAACTGCCTCGTCGCGCTCGCCGACGACGAGTCGCTCATGGGCCGCCTGTTCCAGCACCGCTTCGCCGACGGCGACCTCTCCGGGCACCCGTTCGGCAACCTCTTCCTGGCCGCGCTCTCCGAGGTCACCGGCAACTTCGATCTGGCCATCAAGGAGTGCAGCAAGGTCCTCAAGATCCGCGGGCGGGTGCTGCCGTCCACGCTCGACCACATCCGCCTGTGGGCCGAGCGCGAGGACGGCACCCACGTGAGTGGCGAGACCGCCATCGCCGCCGGCGACGGGGCCTGCCGCCGGGTCTGGCTCGAGCCCCCGCCGGTCGCCTACGAGCTCGCCGTGAAGGCGATCGAGGACGCCGACCTCATCCTGCTCGGGCCGGGCAGCCTCTTCACCAGCGTGCTCCCGCACCTCGCGGTGCCGGAGATCGCGGAGGCCATCGCGCGCAACCCGGCCCCGCGGGCCTACATCTGCAACGTCATGACCCAGCCCGGCGAGACCGACGGCTTCGACGCCGCCGACCACCTCGACCGGGTGCTCGACCACGCCCCCGGCTCCGTGGACACCGTCCTCGTCCACGAGGGGCCGCTGGATCCCGCCGCCACCTCGGCCTACGCGGCCCTGGGGCAGGAGCCGGTCCACGCCGACCACGGCCGCCTGCAGTCGCTGGGCGCGCGGGTGGTGGCGGGGCACTTCGCGGAGGAGGGCACCCCCGTGCGCCACTCCCCGGACTCCTTGGCGGTGGCGCTCATCGACCTGGTGCGGGAGACCGCCGGGCGCTGATACACGGCCGTCCCCGGGTCTGCCCGGAGGATGTGACCGATGCCACGAAAGAGGACATGCAACGGTTGCCACGAACACTCGGGCGGCCGTATGCTGGCCGCGCGGAAGGGGGCCCGGTCCCCATCCGTGGGCGCCGCCACCACTTCATCTCTTCACCGGTGGCGCTCCTCCCGTCCTTCTAATTCCAAGGAGCACTGCCTCTATGGGCGCACGTGCCAAGGCGATCGCCCCCCTGGCGATCGTCATCGGAGTCCTCTCCTTCCTTTGGACGGAGCTCTCGCTCAACTTCACGTTCCACTGGGTCACGGTTCAGGACGAGGTCCTCGCGGGCCTGGGTGTTCCGCAGAACTTCCACCTGATCCTCCCGATCGCGTTCATCTCGTGGGGTCTGTTCTTCGCCGCCGGTGGCGACAACGCCGCCTTCGGCAAGATCTTCATCGCCTGCGTGTTCGGTACCGTCGCGGCTCTCATCACGATGCCGCTGTCGTTCAAGACGGCTGATCTGCCGGACTTCTGGGGCATCGCCCTCTGGGTCGGCATCTTCGCCTTCATCCTCGTCATGATCCTCGTGGCGGGCGACTGGTACTACGTGGCAGGAACATTCCCGGCGTTCGCGTCGGTGTTCGTGTGGTGGATCGCGACCGGCCTCGACGGCTGGGTCCCCGGTCCGGTCTCCGGCTCGACGGCCGGCAAGGACGCTGCTGTGGACGCCCTCCTGGCCGGTACCCCGGCCGGTACGGGTGCGGCCCTCGGCCTCATCAACACCCCGTGGGCATGGGTCTGGTTCTCGGTCTTCGTGACCCTCGTCTGCGGCGTCATCCTCGGGCTCCTGTCGGCCAAGATCACGGCCGCCATCACCCCGAAGCCGAAGGCGGCTGCGGCCGAGGCCTAGGCCTCCCTCCGCACCACCTGGCAGTACCCACCGGGGGGCCTTCGGGCCCCCCGGTCCCGTTAACGGGTCAGCGGCGGCAGGCCCCCCACAGGCCGAGCCGCGCGTCGCGCGCGCCGCGCTCGGCCTCGCGCAGCGCCGGCTGCAGCCGGCCCCGGCCGTCGCCCCGGAAGACCTCGGCGAAGCCGCCCTCCACGAGCTGCTCGTTCACCGTCGAGCTGCCGGTTGCCGTCGTGACCTCGGCGAGCAGGCGGTCGAAGCGGTCGCGCCGCCCCTGGGTGGGGTCGAAGCGCAGCGTCACCCGGGTCCCGTTGGGCATGAGCCGGGCGGCCTCGGCGGACGACTCCAGGCCGTAGCACTCGCGCGGCCGGTCGGGCGTCACGCTCTCCGGCGCGTCCACCCCCAGCAGGCGCACCCGCTCGTCGGCGCCGCCGACGGTGACGATGACCGTGTCGCCGTCCACCACCCGCACGACGCGTCCGGCCTCACCGTCACCCGCCGGCGGCGCGGCCTCGGTCGTCCCGTCGTCGCCCGCGCCGGACGAGCACCCGGCGACGGCGGCGGCCGTCAGCACCAGGGCGCAGGCGAGGCGGGGGAGGCGGGTGCTCATGGGGTCTGTCTCCGGGCGGGGACGGGCGGCCTGTTAGATTGGCGGCCGTTTTCGACAGGGAGGATCGCGCCGTAATGAGCGTACGCGTGGGCATCAACGGCTTCGGCCGCATCGGGCGGAACGTGTTCCGGGCCGCGGCTCTGGGAGAGGGCGACGTCGAGATCGTCGCGGTCAACGACATCACCGACACCGCCACCCTCGCACACCTGCTCGACTACGACTCGGTCTTCGGCCGCTACCCCGGCCACGTGCACGCGCACGACGACCACATCCACGTCGACGACGCCCACGTCCGGGTGTTCGCCGAGCGCGACCCGGCCAAGATCGACTGGGCCTCGGCCGGCGTTGACGTGGTCGTGGAGAGCACCGGCTTCTTCACGGACCGCGACAAGGCCGCCGCGCACCTCCGCGACGGGGTGAAGAAGGTCATCATCTCCGCCCCGGCCAAGGGCCCCGACGCGACGATCGTCCTCGGCGTCAACGACGAGGACTACGACCCCGAGAACCACCACGTCATCTCGAACGCCTCCTGCACCACCAACTGCCTCGCGCCGCTGGTGAAGGTGCTCATCGACGAGTTCGGCGTCGAGAAGGGCTTCATGACGACGTGCCACTCGTACACGGGTGACCAGCGCATCCTGGACGCGCCCCACTCGGACCTGCGCCGCGCCCGCGCCGCCGCGCTCTCCATCATCCCCACCTCCACCGGCGCCGCCCGCGCCATCGGCGAGGTGCTGCCGTCCATGAAGGGCAAGCTCGACGGCATCGCCCTCCGCGTGCCGACGCCGGACGGCTCGGTCGTGGACCTCGTGGCCGAGGTCGGCCGCGAGACCACGAAGGACGAGGTCAACGCGGCGTTCCTGAAGGCGGCCGAGTCCGGCCCGCTCGAGGGCATCCTCGGCTACACGGAGGACCCGATCGTGTCGCGCGACGTGGTCGGCGACCCCCGTTCCTCGCTGCTCGACGCCGGCCTCACGATGGTCAGCGGCACCACGGTCAAGCTCATCTCCTGGTACGACAACGAGTGGGGCTACTCGTGCCGGGTCGTGGACCTGGCCGAGCGCGTCCTGGGTTAGGCGCGCGATGACACGGCCGCTCGGCATCGACGACCCGGGGGTCGACTGGTCCGGCGCGCGCGTGCTCGTGCGCGCCGACCTCAACGCCCCCCTGGAGGGCGGGCGCGTCACCGACGACGCCCGCATCCGCGCATCCGTCCCGACCCTGGAGCGGCTCCTCGCCGCCGGGGCCGGGGTCGCGGTGTGCTCCCACCTCGGCCGCCCGAAGGGGCAGCGGGTGGACGACCTGTCGCTGCGGCCGTGCGCCGCCCGGCTCGGCGAGCTGATGGGCCGGCAGGTGGAGTTGCTGCCGGACTGCGTCGGCACCGAGGTCCGCTCCGGGGTGCAGGCGCTGCAACCGGGTGAGCTCGTGATGCTGGAGAACCTCCGCTTCCACCCGGAGGAGGAGGCCAACGACCCGGCGTTCGCGGACCTGCTCGCCGAGGGCTTCACGCACTACGTCAACGACGCCTTCGGCGCCGCCCATCGCGCCCACGCCTCCACGGAGGGCGTCGCCCGGCGGCTCCCCGCCCGCGCGGGGCTGCTGCTGTCGCGCGAGGTCGAGGTGCTCGAGGGGCTGCTCTCGTCGCCGCGGCACCCGTTCGTCGCCGTCCTCGGCGGGTCGAAGGTGAGCGACAAGCTGCCGCTCATCCAGAGCCTGCTGGAGCGCTGCGACCGGGTCCTGATCGGCGGCGCGATGTGCTTCACCTTCCTCGCCGCGCAGGGCGAGAACGTCGGTTCCTCGCTGCACGAGGACGCCGACGGCCAGGCCATGGCGAACGAGCTCATGGCGACGGCCGTCAACCTCAACTGCGCGCTGCAGCTGCCGGTGGACGTGCTCGTGGCGGACCGCTTCGCGGCCGACGCCGAGCTCGACGTAGTGCCGACCGACGACATCCAGGACGGCTGGATGGGCGTGGACATCGGCCCGCGCACCTCGGCCGCCTACCGCGAGGCCATCACCGGCGCGCGGACCGTGTTCTGGAACGGCCCGATGGGCGCCTTCGAGATCGAGCCCTTCGCCGACGGCACCCGCGCGGTGGCCGAGGCGATGGCCGCCTCCGACGCCGCCACGGTGGCCGGCGGCGGCGACTCGGGCGCGGCGGTGGCCCAGTTCGGCCTCGCCGACGACTTCACCCACGTCTCCACCGGCGGCGGCGCCGCCCTGGAGATGCTGGAGGGCAAGACCCTGCCCGGCGTCGCGGCCCTGCCGAGCGTCGCGTGAGCGGGCGGCGCCCGCTCGTCGCGGGGAACTGGAAGATGAACAAGACCGGGGTCGAGGCGCGCGAGCACGTCGCACACCTGCGGGCCCTGATCGGCGACGGCGAGGGCACGGCCGAGGTGGCCGTCTGCCCGCCGGCGACGGCCCTCGAAGCCACGGCCCGCGCCGCGTCCGGCAGCGCCGTGCGCGTGCTGGCGCAGGCGGTCCACGAGGCCGCCTCGGGCGCGTTCACCGGCGAGATCTCGGCCGCGATGATCTCCGCCGCGGGCGCCGACGGGACGCTCATCGGCCACTCGGAGCGCCGCGCCGCCGGCGAGACCGACGCGCAGGTCACGGCGCGTGTGCGCGCGGCGCTGGACGGCGGCCTGTTCGTGATCCTCTGCTGCGGCGAGTCGCTCGAGCAGCGCGAGGCCGGCGAGACGGAGACCTGGCTCACCGGTCAGGTGACCTCGGCGCTGTCCGAGGTGAGGCCCGACGAGGTCGCCTCGCTGGCGATCGCCTACGAGCCCATCTGGGCGATCGGCACCGGCCGCACCGCGACCCCCGAGATCGCGCAGGAGGCCTGCGCCCATGTGCGGTCGGTCGCGGGCGGCGTGCTCGACGGCTCAGTGCTGCGCGTCCTCTACGGCGGCAGCGTCAGCCCGGCCAACGCCGCCGAGCTGATGGCGCAGCCGGACATCGACGGCGCGCTCGTCGGCGGCGCCTCCCTCGACCCCGAGGGCTTCGCCGCGATCGTCCGGGCGGTCTAGCCCCGATGGGGAATCCGGCGGGTCCGCTCGTCCTGGTGGTGATCGACGGCTTCGGCATCGCGCCGCCGGGGCCGGGCAACGCCGTCTCCCTGGCGCGCACCCCCGCGCTCGACGCGCTCGCGGCCGAGGGCTCGGCCACCCGCATCACGGCATCGGGCCTGCCGGTCGGCCTGCCCGACGGGCAGATGGGCAACAGCGAGGTGGGGCACCTCAACATCGGCGCCGGGCGCCGCGTGCCCCAGATGCTCGTGCGCATCGACGAGGCCATCGCCGACGGCTCCATCGCCGCCCTTCCCGCCATGCAGGCCGCGCTGGCCCGCGGGCGCGAGAGCACCCTGCACCTCCTCGGCCTCGTCGGCGACGGCGGGGTCCACGCCAGCCAGCGGCACTTCCTGGCGCTCATCCGCATCGCGCAGGCGGCGGGCGTCGAGCGCATCGTCGTCCACGCCCTCACCGACGGCCGCGACACCCGGCCCGACTCGGGCCTGGCCGCCGTCGAGGGCATCGAGGCGTCGGGCGCGCGCGTCGGCACCGTGGTCGGCCGCTACTGGGGCATGGACCGCGACAACCGCTGGGAGCGCACGCGCAAGGCGTACGACGCGATCGTGCACGGCGTCGGCACCCCGCGCGCGAGCGGCGCCGAGGCGGTCCGCGCCTCGTACGACCTCGGGGTCACCGACGAGTTCCTGGAGCCGGCCGTGATCGGCGACCCGGCGGCGAACCGCGTCCGCGCGGGCGACGCGCTGCTCTATGTCAACTTCCGCCCGGACCGCGCCCGCCAGCTCACGAGGGCGTTCACCGAGCCGGACTTCGACGGCTTCGACCGCAGCCCGGCCGCGCCGCTGCCGGCGATGACGACGATGACCCGGTACAAGGCCGGGTTCACGGCCGAGGTGCTGTTCGAGGCGCAAGACGTGCGCCAGGGCCTCGCCGAGACCGTCTCCGGCGCCGGCCGGAGCCAGCTGCACGTCGCCGAGACCGAGAAGTACGCCCACGTCACGTTCTTCTTCAACGGCGGGCGCGAGGAGCCGTTCGAGGGCGAGCGCCGCCTGCTCGTGCCGTCGCCGCAGCACGTCGCCACCTACGACGAGGCCCCCGAGATGAGCGCCGCGGGCGTGCGGGACGCCGTCCTTCAGGGGCTCGCCGAGGCCACGGACTCCTTCATCGTGGTGAACTTCGCCAACGCCGACATGGTGGGCCACACCGGCGTCGTGCCGGCCGCCGTCGCCGGCATCGAGGCGGTCGACGCCTGCATGGCCGCGGTCCGCCCGGCCGTCGCCGCCGCGGGCGGCCTGCTGTGCGTCACGGCCGACCACGGCAACAGCGAGGTCATGATCGAGCCCGACGGCAGCCCGAACACGGCGCACACGATCAACCCGGTGCCCCTCTGGATCGACCGCCCCGGCCTCGCGCTGCGCGACGGCGGCAGCCTCGGCGACATCGCCCCCACGCTCTGCGGCCTGATGGGCTGGGACCCGGGCCCCGCGATGGTCGGGACCCCCCTGCTCTAGTCGAAGGCGCGCTCCACGCGGGCGCGCAGGTCGCGGATGCGCTTCGTCGCCTCCGCGCGCAGCTTCTCCACGTCCTCCGTCCGTCCCTCCGCCTCGGCCTGCGCGATGGCCTCGTCGGCGCGGCGCCGCGCGTCGGCGATCACGGCCTCGGCCTGCTCCTGCGCGCGGCGCGCGGCCTCGCCGCCGCGGTCCTGGGCCTGGGCGATCAGGTCGTCGATCTCCGCGCGGGCGCGGGACAGGTCCTGCTGGATCACGGCGCGGGCCTCGGACGTGACCCGGTCGACGCCCGACCGCACGCGGTCGGAGGCCTCGTCGCCACAGCCGGCCATGCCCCCGGCCAGCGCGGCGACGGCGAGGAGGGCGGCGGCGAGGGTGCGTCGGCGCATGGACGGAAGCGTACTTGCGCGCGCCGCGGCCCCGGGTTTATCGTGGCCCCCGGCCGGGTCCTCGACCCGGTCCGATGAGAAGGAGGGCCACGCAGCTATGGACATCGCGATGACTCCCCGCCCGGCGAAGGCGCCGGATGGCGGGACCGTGTCCGCAGTGGACGCCTCCTCCGCGCACCGCCTCTAGGCGGCAGACGCGACATATCGGGGGCGTCCTCCTTCTCCAGAGAGGAACCCCGAAGTGACGGTAGGTGAGGTACGTGCGGCGCTCGCGCCGCTGGGATGGGATGAGTACCGCGAGGCCGAGATGCGCGGCCTGGGCACGGATCTCGTGCCGGGACGGGTCGTGCGCGTGGACCGTGGCGGCGGCGTGGTGATCACGCCGGAGGGCACGACCCCGGTCACCCGGGAGGGCCTCGCGACGGGCGACTGGGTCGCCCTGCGCGACGGCCGGGTCACGGCCGTGCTCACGCGACGGACGGCGATCGCCCGGCGCGCCGCCGGGCGGGCCGACGTGGAGCAGGTGATGGCGGCCAACGTGGACGTGGTGGTGGCGGTGCAGGCGCTCGACCGGCCGCTCCGCGTGCGCAGGCTGCACCGGGCGCTGGCGATCGGCTGGGACGCCGGCGCCGTGCCGGTGGTGGCGCTCACGAAGGCCGACCTCGGCGTGCCGCCGGAGACGGCGGCGGAGATCGCGGGCCTCGGCATCGACGCCGTGGCCGTCAGCGCGCGCACCGGGGCGGGCATCGACGACGTCGCCGCGCTCGCGCGGCCGGCGCGGACCCTCGTGCTGCTGGGGGAGTCCGGGGCGGGCAAGTCGACGCTCACGAACGCCCTGATGGGCCACGAGGTCCTCGCCACCGGCGCGGTGCGGGACGGGGACGGCAAGGGACGCCACACCACGACGGCGCGGCACCTGGTGGCGCTGCCCGGCGGCGGTGCGCTCATCGACACGCCGGGGGTGCGCGAGCTGGGCCTCTGGGCCGACGAGCGCGGCGTGGCGGCCACGTTCGCCGACGTCGCCGACCTGGCGCCGTCGTGCCGGTTCCCGGACTGCCGCCACGAGACGGAGCCCGGATGCGCCGTGCTCGAGGCGGTCGCGGCCGGCGAGCTGCCGGAGGACCGCCTGGAGAGCTTCCGGGACCTCATGCGCGAGGCGGCGGCGATGGAGCGCCGTGCCGACGAGCGCTCGCAGCGCGCGTACGGGCGGGTCGGGTCGCGGATGGCCCGCGAGGCCCAGCGCGCGAAGCGGGGCGGGGGGAGGGGCCGGCGCCGGTGAGCCGGCCCCGGCGGGCCGGTCAGACCAGGCGGAGCTGGGCGGGCGGGGGATCCACCGGCCGGCGGGCGCGGCGTCCGAAGGGCGTCGTCCCGCCGGGCTCGGGTCCCCCGTGGGCCCGTACCATTGCCCGCACCCGCGCCGAGAGCGCCTCGCGCTCGGCCGCCGGGCCGTAGGAGGTGCGGTAGCGGCGCTCGGCGGCCGGGGCGAGCTCCGGGTGGTGCTCGCGCAGCCACGCCAGGTAGTGCTCGCGCACGCCGGGGCGCAGGTAGAGCATCACCGGGCTGATCCAGGTGGCGCCCGCGGCGCAGACGGCGGCGACGACCTCCTCGAGCTGGTCGTCGCGGTCCGAGAGCCCGGGGATGATCGGCGCGATGAAGGCGCCGGCCGGGATGCCCGCCTCGCGCAGGCGGGCGAGGGTCTCCACGCGCCGGCGCGGGTCGGGGGTGTTCGGCTCGGTGGCGCGCCAGACGGCGGGGTCGAGCGTGCCGATGGAGAGGCCGGTCTGCACCGAGGTGCGCCGCGCGGCGTCGGCGAGCAGGTCGATGTCGCGCCCGATGAGCGTGGACTTCGTGAGGATCGAGAACGGGTTGCCCGCCTCCGACAGCGCCTCGACGATCCCGCGCGTGAGCCGGTAGCGCCCCTCCACCGGCTGGTACGGGTCGGTGTTCGTCCCCATCGCGATCATCTCGCCGCCCCAGCCCGGGCGGCGCAGGTCGGCGCGCAGGCGCTCGACCGCGTTGACCTTCACGACGATGCGGCGGTCGAAGTCCTCGCCCAGGTCGAATCCCAGGAACTCGTGGGTCGGCCGCGCGAAGCAGTAGACGCACGCGTGGCTGCAGCCGCGGTAGGCGTTGACCGTCCAGCGGAACGGCATCGCCGACGTCTCGGGCACCCGGTTGATGATCGACCGCGCCCGGACGTGGAGCAGCTCCAGCCCGGCGAGCTCGCCACGGCCCTGGTGGCTCTCGGCGTCCTCCAGCAGGGCGGGCCGGCGGGGGTCGGGCGCCGCCAGCTCCCAGCGCAGGTGCTCGGGGCCGTCGGCGGGTGCGGGGTGGCCCATGCGGGCCACCCTACACGAACATGTGTTCGATCCGAAACGCCCCGCCGGGGCGCCCGAGGCGTCCTACCGGGGCTGCTCCGAGGGGACGCCGACGCTCCGCCAGAACCGGTCCACGTCGCCGAACTTCTTCGCCGTGGCGAAGGCCAGGACGTTGATGCTCTCCACCGACGTGATGAACCAGACGTTGCCGTTGGAGCGGAAGCACATGAGCCGCCCCTTCGTGGGGGCGCTGGGGCCGAAGCCCCAGGTGCCGTCGCCCGGCACGCGGCCGCCGCCGCCCGCGGGCGCGCACTCGCCGCGCGCGACGGGCACGCCGTTCGCCGAGCGGTAGCGCCCGTAGCTCACCTCGAGCCCCCGCTGGTTGCGGAAGAGCTCGTAGTAGGAGCGGGCACCGTAGGCGGAGGCCGTCTCGCAGATGATCCCGGCGATGGAGCCGCGCGAGCGGTCCCCCTGGCTCTCGCGCGTGCACCTGCGCTGGATGTCGGGCTCGAGTCGCGCCAGCAGGAACTGCTCGCCCCCGTTCGGGAAGCCGGCGGGGCGCTCCACGAGGACCTCGGGCTCCTCCGGCGTCGCCGGCTCCTCGGGCGCCGTCACCATCGGGACGGTCTCGGTGGGGAGGGGGTCGGGGCCGCTGAGGGTCTCCGTCGGCGGCGGCGCCGTCACGACCGGGGCCGTGGTGGTCGGCGGCGGCGCGGGCACGGAGGCCGCGCTCGTCACCGTCACGGTCCGCTGCGCGGACGACTCACCGCCGCACGCCGCGAGCCCCAGCGCGAGCCCGGCGACACCGATCGCCACGGCCACCCGCCCCATCGACGTCCCCCGCATGCCCAGTCCCCCCTCGGGATCGCGAAAATCGCGCCGAGTCTAGTGGGGCCCCACGACGGCGGCGCCACCCGAACGGACGGTCACGACGCCCGTCCACGAGCCGTCCTCCTCGCGCAACGCGGTGAGCTCGTGGCCCTGTGCGTGGCACCAGGCGGGCAGGTCGATCGTGATGAGCGGGTCGTCGGCGAGCAGCTCGATCACGTCGCCCGCGCCCGCCCGCGCGGCGGCCCGTGCGATGAGGTGGATGGGCACGGGGCACCAGGTGCCGAGCGCGTCGACGACCACCGGGGTCACGGCGGCGTGAGCGGGCTCATCGCCCGGAGCTGCGCGACCGCGTCGGCGAAGGCCGCGACGGCGTGGTCCACCTCCGCCTCGGTCGTGGTGCCGCGCAGCGTGAAGAGCACCGCCGAGTGGGTCCACGGGGGCTCCAGGCCGATCGCCTCCAGGGTGGGCGCGGCCTTGCCGGCCTCGGCCGTGCAGGCGCTGCCGGGCGAGCAGGCGACGCCGCGTGCGGCCAGCGCGAGGCACAACGTCTCGCCCTCCACCCAGCCCGCGGACACCTGCACGAGACCTGGGATGCGGCCGGCCGGGTCGGGATCGCCGTTGAGGCGCACGTCCGGCACGGCGAGGAGGCCGCGGGCGAGCCGGTCCCCGAGCTCCCGTGCCCGGGTCGCGGCGGCGGCCCCCTCCTCGCGGGCGATGGCGGCGGCCTCCCCCAGCGCGACGATGCCGGGGACGTCCTCCGCGCCCGCGCGCTTGCCCGACTCCTGCAGGCCGCCCTCGATGAGCGGATGGAGGCGCGCGCCGGGCCGCACCACGAGCGCGCCGGTCCACGGGGGGCCGCCGATGGGGCCGCCTCCCAGCACCACCGCGTCGGCGCCGAGGGTCGCGACGTCGAGCGGGACGAGCCCGGCCGTGTCGCCCGCGTCCACCACGACCCGTGCCTCCGCGCGCCCCTCGCGGGCGGCGACGACGAGCGCCGGGACGTCCTGCAGCGTGCCGATGTCCGGCTGGCCATGGACGACGCAGACGACGGCCGTGCCCTCCCCGACGGCATCCCGCAGGTCCCCGGGCGCGATGCGGCCGGTCCCGTCCACCGGGACGAGGGTGAGGGAGGCCCCGCCCCGCTCCGCGCTGCGGCAGGCCGCGAGCGTGGCGGGGTGCTCGACCGCGCTGGCCACGACGCCCCGCCCGAGCGCCGCGTTGGCGGACAGCAGGCCCTTCACTGCCAGGTTGCGGGCCTCCGTGGCGCCCGAGGTGAGGATGACCGCATCGGGGTCGGCTCCCACGAGCGCGGCGATCTGCCCCCGAGCGCGCTCCACGGCCTCGGCGGGGGCCCGCCCCCGGTCGTGGAGGCTCGACGGGCTGCCGAACTCCTCCCCGAGGAACGGCAGCATCGCCGCGCGCACCCGTGGGTCGAGCGGGGACGCGGCGGCGTGGTCGAGGTACGCGGCCGGTCCGCTCACCGCCCCTCGGCCAGCCGGTGCGCGAGCAGCGACGGGAGGCCCGCCTGCAGGATCGCGTTCTGGGCGGCCGCCACGTCGTAGGGGGTGCGGCGGAACTCGATCGTGCCCGCGTCCGGGTCCCAGATCGCCCACGCGGCGCGGGCGTCGTGGTCGCGGGGCTGGCCGACCGAGCCGGGGTTCACGAGCCAGCGGCCCTCGGTGAGCGTCATGACGCCCGGGGTCGCGGGGAGGGTCTCCTCCATGGCCCCGTCCGGCGTCAGGCGCCAGGCGGACGGGACGTGCGTGTGCCCGATGAAGGTGAGCGGCGTGCGGTGCGCCTCGAGGGCGTCGCGGGCCTGCTCCACCGAGAGGACGTACTCCCACACCGGGTCGCGCGGGCTCGCGTGGTACATCGGCGTCGCGTGGTCCGGGTCGGCGGGTACGAGCGCCTGGAGCCGCTTGCGGCCGGCCGGGCCGAGGGCTTCGCGCGTCCACACCACCGCGTCACGCGCGAGGTCCGCGAACACGTCGAGCGAGACGGTGCCCGTCACGCCGAGGTCGTGGTTCCCCGCGAGGCAGCGCGTGGAGCGCTGGAGGATGGTGGTGAGGCAGTAGCCGGGGTCGGCCCCGTAGCCCACCACGTCGCCGACGCACCAGATCTCCTGGACCCCCGCCTCCCGCACCGCCCGGAGGGTCGCGTCCAGCGCCTGCCGGTTGGCGTGGAGGTCGCTCAGGATCGCGATGGGGGGCAGTGACGGTGCCTTCGTGGCGGCGGCGGGACGGCCGCTACGATAGCCGGGTGCGGGGACGGCGGCGCAGGCCCATGCGATGGCTGCCCCAGGGCCGCGACGCCCGTGCCGCCACCCTGGCCGCGGTGGCCGTCGCGGGGGCGGGGGGCATCGTCGCCCTCCTGCGCTGGCGGTTGTGGTCGTCGGGGGTCCCGGACGCGACGCCCGCGTCGCTGACCGACTGGTTCGACCCGGCCGAGCTGGCGCGCAACCGCGAGTACCGGCGCGGGGTCTGGACGATGGCCGTCATCGGCGCGCCGCTGGGCGCGGCGACGGCCGTGGCGGTCGCCCTGACCGGCGGGCGCTGGCGCCCCGTGGTGGTGCGGATGGCGCGGGCGAAGCCGTGGCGGGCGGGCCTCATCGCCGGGGCGGGGCTGGCGGTGGCGACCACCCTGGTCGCCCTCCCGCTCGCGACGGCCCGCTACGCCTGGGGCCGCGACTTCGGCATCGTCACCCAGCCGGTGCCGGGGTGGCTCATCGACCTGGCCAAGGGGCTCGGCATCTCCATCGTGCTCACGGGCGCGCTCGGCGCCGGCGCGGCCGTGCTGATCGCCCGGCTGCCCCGCGCCTGGTGGGCCGTGCTCGCGGCGTTCGTGGCGGCCTTCGTCTACCTCATGTCGCTCCTCTCGCCGCTGGTGCTGGAGCCGCTCTTCCAGCGCACCGAGCCCCTGCGCGACCCGGAGCTGTCGGCCCAGGTGCTGGAGATCGCCGACCGCGCCGGGGTGGAGGCCGAGGACGTCAAGGTCAACGACGCCAGCGCGCGCACGACGGCGGCGAACGCGTACGTCTCGGGCCTCGGCGGCAGCCGCCACATCGTCCTCTACGACACCCTCCTGCGGGACTTCCCCGAGGACCAGGTGCGCATGGTGGTGGCGCACGAGCTCGCCCATGTCGAGAAGCAGCACGTCCTGAAGGGCTCGACGTGGGGCGCGGCGCTGGCCTTCCCCGGCTGCCTGCTGATCTTCGCCGTGGTGGGCTGGCGCACAGGCTTCGCCCGCGCGGGCCGCGACGCCGCCGGGTGCGACCTCGTCGTGCGCCGGCTGGCGGTGGCCGCGGCCACGGCGGCCGTCATCGGCGTGGCCTCGGCCCCGCTCGGCAACTGGGTGAGCCGGGCCTACGAGCGGGAGGCCGAGTGGCGCGGGCTGCAGCTGTCGGAGAGCGCCGACGCCGCCATCGGCCTGCAGCAGGGCCTGGTGGAGCGCAGCCTGGGCGTGCCCGACCCGCCGGCGGCGATCTCGTTCTGGTTCGGGAGCCACCCCACCGCGCTCGAGCGCATCGGGATGGCGCTGCGGTACCGCGACGGGGGCGGCTGATGGGCCGCCGCGCGCCGCGGCTGCAGCTCGTGTGCGTCGGCCGGCTGCGGCCGCCCTGGGACGGCCCCGGGAAGGTCTACCAGGAGCGCGTCGATCGGATGGCCGGGCTGCGCGTGGACGAGGTGTCCGCCGAGCCGCTGCAGCGCGGCGAGGACCGCGCCCGCGCCGCCGAGGCCGAGCGGATGCGCGCGAAGCTGCTGCCGCGGGCGGTGCGGGTGGCCCTTGACCCCGAGGGGCGGCCGCCCCGGTCGAGCACGGCGTTCGCCGCGTGGCTCGAGGGGCACATGCGCGACCGCCCCGTCGCGTTCGTGGTGGGCGGGGCGGTGGGGGTGGCGCCGGAACTGCTCGCCGAGTGCGACGAGCGCGTGTCGCTCGGGCCTCTGACCATGCCCCACCAGCTCGCGCGGGTGATGCTGGCCGAGCAGCTGTACCGGGCGCTCTGCATCACGCAGGGCCACCCGTACCCGCACTGACGGCGGGCGTGGCGATGCCGGCGAGGTAGGTCCGCAGCACCATCTCGGGGGCGTCCTCCCGCGCGAGCTCGCCGGAGTCCATGAGCTCGAAGGCCGTCTTCATGAGGGCCCCGAGCGTCCGGCGCACCCACTCGGCCGGCAGGCCCTCCCGCACCACCCCGGACTCCCGCGCCCGGTCGATCAGGGCGACGACAGGAGCGAAGACGAGCTGGACCGCCTCCTCCTTGTTGGGGTCGTGCTCGTGGGCGGAGCGGTCGACCGCCAGGAACCGGTAGCGGTCGCCCACCTCGAAGAAGGTGTCGAGCGCCGCGCGCAGCCCGTCCACCGGGTCGGCCCTGTCGAGGTCGAGCCCCCGGAGCGCCTCGCCGATCTCCCGGAACGCGGCCGTGTGGATGGCCGAGAGCAGGGCCTCCCGGGACGGGAAGTGGCGGTACACGGTCGCCCGCCCGAGCCCGGCTGCGTCGGCGATCTCCTGCACCGTCGCGTGGGGGTCGTCCGCCAGCACCCGGGTGGCCACCTCGACCACCCGGGCGACGGTCCTCTGTGCGTCCTGCCGCAGCGGACGCGGGGTCTCGGGCGCGGACATCGCGTCACACGATATCCGCGCCCACCCCTGCATCACGGCGCGTCCTGCGCCGGCCCGCCGATCCGGGCCGGCGCCTGCGGCGCCGGGGACTCCGGCGGCTCGATGGTGACCTTCGGGAGGACCCGGTCCAGCCAGCGCGGCATGTACCAGGCGCGCTCGCCCAGGATCTGCATGACGGCGGGGACGATGACGAGCCGCACGATGAACGCGTCGATCGCGATGGCCACGCCGAGGCCCAGGCCGAACTCCTGGATGGTGCGCTCGTCCCCCAGCAGGAAGGAGAAGAACACCGCGCACATGATGAGCGCGCACGCCACCACCACCCGGCCGATGGCCGCGATGCCGTGGTTGACGGACTCCCGCGCCCCGCGCCCCGCGACGTGCTCCTCGCGGATGCGGCTCATGATGAAGACCTCGTAGTCGGTCGAGAGGCCGAAGAGGATCGCGAACACGATCACCGGCAGGAACGACTCGATCGGTCCCGTGCTGTCCACGCCCAGCAGGCTCGCGCCCCAGCCGTGCTGGAACACGGCGATCAGGACGCCGAAGGCGGCGAGCGCCGACAGGAGGGTGGTGAGCGCGGCCTTGACCGCCACGACCACCGAGCGGAACGCCATCGTGATGAGCAGGAAGATGATCCCGACCACCGCGAGGATGAAGTACGGCTGGCGCCCCTCGATGATCGCCGCGATGTCCTCGTAGGCCGCGGTCTGGCCGCCGACGAAGGCGGTCGCGCCGGTGCCGTCGAGGGTCGCGGGGATGACGTCGTCGCGCAGGTGGTGCACGAGGGACGCCGTCTCCTCCGACTGCGGTGAGGTGGTGGGGTAGGCCGTGATGACGGCCGTGTCGCCGGCCTGGTTGACCGCGGGCGCGGTCACGGAGGCCACGCCGTCGGTCTCGCGCAGGGCCGCCGCCACGGCGTCCGCCGCGCCGGGGTCGTCGCCCTGGTCCACCGCCACGAGCAGGGGCCCGTTGAAGCCAGGGCCGAAGCCCTCTGCCAGCAGGTCGTAGGCGGCGCGGGTGGTGGTGCCGACCGGGTTGGAGCCGGCGTCGCTCGAGCCGAGCTGCACCGTCATCACCGGCAGGGCCAGCGCGATCAGCACCAGGACCGCGGTGCCGCCGGTCGCCCACGGGTGGCGGGTGACGAAGCGGCCGAAGCGGGCGACCATCGAGCCCTCGCGGGCGGCCTCCGAGTCGTCGCGGTGCTGCATGAAGGGCAGGCGGCCCTTGTCGATCCGGTGCCCCAGCAGCGCCAGGATGGCCGGCAGCAGGGTGACGGCCGCGGCGACCGCGACGGCGACGGTGATGGCCGCCCCGAGGCCCATCTTGGTGATGAAGTCGAGGCCCAGGATCGCGAGCGCCGAGATGGAGATCGCCACGGTGACGCCGGCGAAGATCACGGCGCGCCCGGCCGTCGATGCGGCGATGGTGGCCGCGTCCACGGGTGAGGCGCCGTCGTGCAGCGCTTGGCGGAAGCGCGTGACGATGAACAGCGAGTAGTCGATGCCGACGCCGAGGCCGATCATCGTGGCGAGGGTCGGGGTGATCGAGTTGAACGTCCAGATGCCCGCGCCGATCGTGATGAGCGAGATGCCGAGGCCCACCGAGGCGATGGCGAGCGCGATGGGCAGGCCCATGGCGACGGCGCTGCCGAGCATCACGAACAGGATCACCATCGCCACGGCGATGCCGATGAGCTCGCTCGTGCCGGACGAGGGGGGCTCGGCGCCGGCGATGACCGCGCCGCCGAACTCCACCTGCACGCCCGCGGCCTCGCCGGCGGTGCGCGCGTCGTCCTGCAGCTGCTTCACGGCGTCCGTGTCGACGTCGACGGCCGGGTCGGCGAAGCGCACGTCCGCGAGGGCGACCTGGCCGTCCTCGCTCAGCGCGCCGCCCTGTGCCAGCGGGTTGGAGACCGAGACGACGCCCGGGATCTCCTCGGCGGCGGCGATGGCGTCCAGGACGCCCTGCCGGGCCGCGCCCGTGTCGAGGCGTCCGTCCTTCACCGCGAAGACCATGTCCGCGGAATCACCGGAGCGGGCCGGGAAGCGCGACTCCAGCAGGTCGGTCGCGCGCTGCGTGTCGGACCCCGGCAGCGAGAAGTCGTCGATGAGCGAGCCGCCCACGGTCTGGGCCGCACCGGCGATGGCCACGACGGCCACCAGCCAGACGATGATCGTCCGCCAGCCATGGGCGGCACAGGCCCGCGCGAGCCGTGAGAGCAGGCCCCCGCCGCCGGCGGAGGGGGGTGACTCGGTCATCTGGGTCCGTCCTTTTCCGTTGATGTGAGACGGCGACGTCTCAGATCCGACGGTGGGGAAGTAAGACAGGCATGTCTCACTCGCGCAACCGCGCGACGGTCAATTGACGGCAAAGGCTCCCCGCCGGCCGCGGGGAGCCCGGTGGTCAGCCCTCCAGCGGCGGGTCCCCGAGCGCCTCGCGGAGCTGGTCGAAGCGGGCGATGTTGCAGCCGTTGGCGCGCGTGACCTCGATCGACACGGGCTCGCCGTCGACCGTGCCCTCCACGAGGTAGCGCTGCGGCCCGCCGTAGAGGAGCGTGCAGGCCTCTTGTGGGTCGGGGCGCAGGGTGGGGAGGAGGGCGACCACGTTGTCGCAGACGGCGTCGGCCGGCGCGCAGTCCAGGGTGCGGGCCTCCACCAGCGTCTCGCCGTCGAACTCGCTCACGGTGAGCTCCGTGGCCGGCGCCGTGGACCCGCCGCCGGAGTCGTCGTCGCCGCACGCGGCCGCGAACAGCGCGACGGCGGCCACGAGGGCGACGGCCGCCGCGCGGTAGGCTCCGCGGCCGTGCCCGACGCGCCCCTCCTGCTGCCGATCCGCGACGCCCTGGCCGCCGCGGCGACCGCCGTCACCGGCGCCGCCCCGCCCGCCGTCCCGCTCGCGCCGCCCGCCTCGCCCGAGATGGGCGACATCGCGACGCCGCTGGCGATGGCGACGGCGAAGGCCGCCCGCCGTCCCCCGCGGGAGATCGCCGAGGCCGTCGTGGCCCGGCTCCTCGAGGACGCCCCGGACTGGCTCGCCGGCGCCGAGGTCGCGGGCCCCGGCTTCATCAACCTGACCCTCTCCCCGGCGTGGTTCGCCGCGGCCGTCGCCGCCGTCGGGGCCGAGGGCGACCGGCACGGCGCCGGCCGCGCGGCCGAGCCGCTCGACGTGCTCGTGGAGTTCGTCTCCGCCAACCCCACCGGTCCGCTCCACGTGGGGCACGCCCGGCAGGCCGCCGTGGGCGACTCCCTCGCCCGCGTTCTCGCCTTCGCCGGGCACCGCGTCTCCACGGAGTACTACGTCAACGACCACGGCCGGCAGATGCGGATGTTCGGCGCGTCGGTCGCCGCCCGGTACGCGCAGCTCTGCGGCCGCGACGTCGCCGTGCCCGACGAGGGCTACCACGGGGACTACGTCACGGAGATCGCCGAGACCGTGCGCGGCGAGATCGGCGACGCCCACGCCGACGACGCGACGACCTCCGACGCCGCCCTCGACCTCTTCGCCCGGCGCGGCGAGGAGCTCATGCTGGAGTCGATCTTCGGCTCCCTGGAGCGCTTCCGGGTGACCTTCGACCGGGTCTTCTCCGAGCGCACGCTGCACGCCGGCGGCCTGGTGACGGCCGGCGTCGGCGCCCTGCGCGACAAGGGCGACGCCTACGAGGCCGACGGTGCCCTGTGGTTCCGCACCACCGACTACGGGGATGCGAAGGACCGGGTGCTCGTGCGGGCCGACGGCGAGCCGACCTACCTGGCCGCCGACGTCGCCTACCACCTCGACAAGGCCGGCAGGGGTCATGACCTCCTCGTCGACGTGCTCGGCGCCGACCACCACGGCTACATCGCGCGGCTGCGCGCCGTCCTGGAGGCCGGCGGGCACGACCCCGAGGGGCTGGAGGTGGCGCTCGTCCAGCTCGTGTCGCTGCTGGAGGCGGGCGAGGCGAAGAAGATGAGCAAGCGCGCGGGCACCGGCGTGACCCTGGGCGACCTGCTCGACGACATCGGCGTCGACGCCGCCCGCTTCTTCCTCGTTCAGCGCAGCCATGAGACCCCCCTGGACCTCGACCTGGACCTGGCGCGCGAGCAGAGCCAGGAGAACCCGGTCTACTACGTCCAGTACGCGCACGCGCGCGTCTGCTCCATCCTGGCGCAGGCGGGCGACCAATTGGACGGCGGATCCCCGGCCGATCCCCCCTCCGAGCTGGATCCGGCGGAGCGGGCGCTGGTGATGCGCCTCGCCGACTGGCCCGTGGCGATCGACGAGGCCGAGGAGCGGCGCGCCCCCCACCGGGTCGCGGCCTACCTCCAGGACCTCGCGCGGGACTTCCACGCCTTCTACCACCGCTGCCGCGTGGTCGGTGAGCCGCCCGCCGTGGAGGCCTTCCGGCTGGGGCTCTGCCGGGCGACCGGGGCCACGATCCGGGCCGGCCTCGGGGTGCTCGGGGTGGAGGCGCCCGAGCGGATGTAGCCCCGCCGGAGGGCCTCAGCCCTCCGCGCGGCCGGTGATGACGAGGTGGTCGCCGGGGACCATGACGCCCCCGTGCGGCCCGGCCCACCGGCCGAAGAACGCGGCGACGTCCAGGACGAGGTCCTCCCAATGGCCCTCCGGCTCCAGCATCCGCCGCGCCGCCACCAGCGGCCCGAACCGCTCCGTGTACTCGCGGGTGGCGGCGTCGATCGAGGGGAACCGCAGGTCCAGCCGGTCGCGCTCGGCCGTGATCGTGACCCCCGTGTCGGCGAACACCGCCCGCGCGTGGCCCTCGTCCCCCCACAACGCCGGCGGCGCCGCGAGCGGGGGAGGGGGAGGCAGGTGCGCCGCGATGAGGGCGAGGAACTCGGAGAGGGCGCCGTCCACGGTCCAGGCGACGATGCCGAGGCGGCCCCCCGGCCGCAGGACGCGGGCCATCTCCGCCGCGACCACCTCGTGCCGCGGGGCGAACATGCACCCGAACGACGACGCGGCCACGTCGAAGGACCGGTCGGGGAAGGGGAGGTCCTCGGCGTCGCCCTCCACCCAGTCGGCGCGCACCCCGCGCCGCTCCGCCGCCTCCCGCGCGCCCTCCAGCATCTGAGGCGAGAGGTCCAGCCCGGTGACGCGCGCCCCCGCCTCGCCGGCCTTGATCGCCACCGTCCCGGTGCCGCAGCCGACGTCCAGCAGGTGGTCGTCGGCGCGCACCTCCAGGCGGCGCACCAGGCGCTCCCCGGGCGCGCGGATCATCTCCGCGAAGGGGCGGAAGTCGCCCGCCTCCCACATCGCGCGCTGCGCCGCGCGTATCCGCGCCAGCTCGTCCATCCGCCCCGCTCCACGCCCCCCGGCTCTGGTGGTGTGGTCCTACGCCCACCCGCCCCCGGGGTCAACCGTCCGGGGGCCTCCACGGCCCGTCCGTGGCAACGCTGCGTGGTACCGTGGAGGCCGTTCGCGGATGTAGCTCAGTTGGTAGAGCGTCGGCTTCCCAAGCCGAAGGTCGCGGGTTCGAACCCCGTCGTCCGCTTCACCGGAAGGCCCCGGAAGCGCCGCGCCCGTTCAGTCCGGGAAGGCGATGCGTACGTCGCGGGGGGCGGGGGCTCCCTCGCCGTCCTCGACGAGCGACTTGAGGCTCATCAGGTACGTCGCCCACTTCGTGCTGCAGTGGTGCATGAACTCCACCGGCTCGCGCCAGCCCTCGTGCGCGAACATGACGATGGTGTGGTCGCCGTCCTGGCGGAGCCGCCAGTCGACCGTCGTGCCCACCCACTCCTCGGGGCCGTCGACCACCCTCCAGGTGACCCGCTCGGGCGCCTGCTGATCGACGACCTCCATGTCGAAGCCGCCGTTGGGGAACCGGAACTGCAGCACGCCGCCGGTCGCGGCGCTGCCCGACGTGTCGTCGGTCCACCATTCCGAGAGGCCACCCACCGTGGTGAGCGCCTCGTAGACCTTCTCCGGCGAGGGGGTCTCGACCCCGATCCGGTGCAGGATGTCAGGCATCTCTCCGTCTCCTCAGCTGTCCGATTGCCGTTTCGATTGGTCCTTGCGCTGCTGCTCGATCGCCTCCGCGATCCCCTTGATCCGCTGCAGGCGGGCGTCCCAGGCGGCCCCGACGGAGGTGAGCTGCGCCACCGCCCGCGCCAGCTGGGCCTCGTCCACCCGGTACCGCTTCTCGCGGCCGGCGGGCGTCGCGTGGACCAGCGACACGCGGTCGAGGACGGCGAGGTGCTTGGCGACCGCCTGCCGCGTGACGGGGAGCTGCTCGGCGAGGGTGGTGGCGGTGCCGTCACCCTCGGCGAGGAGCAGGTCCACGATGCGCCGCCGGCTCGGGTCGCCGATCGCAGACCAGAGGTCGTCGTCGATCCGGTCGCGGGTCGCCGTGGTCACGACTGCACCCCGAGCGTGGCGGCGTACGACACCAGCCGCGGGAGGTAGTAGTCCCAGCCGGTGATGTGCTCCCGGTACTGCTGCTCCAGCAGGGCGATCTCCCAGCCGAGCTCGCGGAAGCCGGTCTCCGTCATCCGGAGCAGGGTCCCGCCGCGGGACGGGGTCAGGTCGAAGGTGACCAGGAGCGAGTTGCCGGCCGCGGCGGCCTCGCCCGCCGGGTGCGTCCAGCGGAACGAGAACGTGTGCGGGGGCCGGACCTCGAGCACGGTGAACCGCACCGCGGTCGGGTGCGCCTCATCGGCTCCGAAGACGATCTCGCCCTCTCCTCCCGGCACCGGCTCGTAGTGGGCCTCGTCGGGCCACCACCGCCGCACGTGCTCGGGGCTGCTGACCACCTCGAAGACGACCTCGGGGGGCGCCTCGACGAAGATCTCCCGCTCGATGGTCCCGAACTCCACGGCACCCCTCCTGCAACGTTTGGTTGCAGAGCAGGCTAACCGCCGTCAGCGCAAGACGCAACCGCTGGTTGCATTACTCGCTCGGTCCACAGGTACCGTGGGGGGATGACGATCCAGGAACGGGCGGAGGACGACGCGCTACGGCTGGTCCCCGATGGCGACCGGTGGCGTGTCCCGATCGTCGGGGCAGTGGACCAGGTCGCGATCGATTTCAGCGTCCAGCTCAGCGGGAGCGGATCCCGCGCCGACCCGCTCGGCGACTGGTCCGCGGACTTCACCTGGCACGTCCGAATCGAGGCCCCGTTCCGGCTGACCCGGCGGGATCGCAGCGTCCAGGCGCTGGTCCCGGGGTGTGACTTCGAGGCTCTCGCTCCGGCGCTCGTCGTCACCCACCAGACCATGATCTCCATGCACATCTGGAGGGACGGCAGGCTGCGTATGGCCTTCGACGGGGGTGAGGTGGTGGACGTCGAGGCGGTCGAGTTCAGCGAGGCCTGGGAGGTTCACGTCGGCCGGGGGTGGCTCGTCGCTCCCATCGCGCCCGGCACCTTCCGGGAGGACCGAATGGAGCCGCCGGTCCCCTGATCCGAAGGGCTAGCGGCCCCGGTTGCGGCCCAACGGCACCACCTGGGGGGTCCCGGCAACGGGATCGGGGACCACGAGGCACTCCAGCCCGAACACCTCCCGCACCATCTCCACGGTGACGATCTCCGACGGCGGCCCCTCGGCCACGATCCGTCCCTCGCGCATGGCGATCAGGTGGGTGCCGTAGCGGGCGGCGTGGTTCAGGTCGTGGAGGACGGCGACCAGGGTGCGGCCGGCGTGGTGGAGGTCGGTGAAGAGCTCGAGCAGCTCGATCTGGTGGGTGATGTCGAGGAAGGTGGTCGGCTCGTCGAGCAGCAGGATCCCGGTCTCCTGCGCGAGGGCCATCGCCACCCACACCCGCTGGCGCTGGCCACCGGAGAGCTCGTCTACCAGGCGCCCCGACAGCTCCGTGACGGACGTGGCGTCCATCGCCTGGACGACGGCCTGCTCGTCGCGCTCGGTCCACTGCCGGATGAGCCCCTGGTAGGGGTAGCGGCCCCGGGCGACGAGGTCTCCGACGGTGATTCCGTCCGGGGCGATCGACGTCTGGGGAAGGAGCCCGAGGCGACGGGCGAGCTCCTTCGCCTTGAGGTCCCGGATGTCCGCGCCGTCCAGGATCACCTGGCCGTGGGTGGGCTTCAGGAGGCGGCTCAGGCCCCGGAGCAGGGTCGACTTGCCGCAGGCGTTGGGCCCGACGATGACCGTGAACGACCCGTTGGGGATCGTGACCGACAGGCCCTCGCTGATGACGCGCCTGTCGTAGCCGATCGTCGCGTCCTCGACGCGCAGGCGGTCTCCGGGGTCATGCACGGCGGCGCACCTCGTGGACGATGAGCCAGACCAGGTAGGCGCCGCCGCCGACCACGGTCACCACCCCGACCGACAGCGTGACCGGCAGCAGGTGCTGGGCGATGAGGTCCGAGGCGGCGAGCAGGAACGCACCGGTGAACGCGGCCGGGGCGACGGTGACGCCGGGGGTGCGGGCCAGGCGACGGGCGATCTGCGGGGCGGCGAGGGCGACGAAGGCGATCGGACCGGCCGCGGCGGTCACCGTCGCGATGAGGGCGACGCCGAGCACGACCGCGAGGAGGCGGGTGCGCTCGGCGGGCACCCCCGTCGTACGGGCGGCGTCGTCGCCCATCTCGAGCTGCCGCAGGCCGGGGCCGAGCAGGGCGAGCAGCGTCAGGAGCACGAGCACGGCGGCGCCCCCGGCGAGGGTCTCGCCCCACCCCGTGGCGTTCAGCGACCCCGCGCCCCACGCCGCGGCCGACATCGCCACCTCGAGGTCGGCCGTGAGCATGAGCCAGGTGTTGAACGACGCCAGCATCGCGGCGACGGCGATGCCGACGATGATGAGCCGGAACCCCTGGACCCCGCCGCGCGCCGCCAGCAGGTAGACGACGGCGGCCGTCGCCATCCCGCCGGCGAGGGCGCCCATGGCGACCTCGAGGTACGTGCCGCCGACGAGGATGATCACCACGAGGGCGCCGGTGTACGAGCCGGCCGAGAAGCCGATGATGTCCGGCGACGCGAGCGGGTTGCGCGTGAGCGACTGGAACACCGCGCCGGACGCGCCGAGCGCGGCTCCGAACACGGCCGCGGCGAGCGCGCGGGGGAGGCGCCACTCCACCACCACGGTCCGCGCGAAGCCGGCGTCGGGGTCGCCGACGAGCGCCGCCCACACCTCCCCGGGGCTCACCGGGTAGGCGCCCTCGAACAGCGCCCAGACGGTCACGGCGAGCGTCAGGGCCGCCATGACCGCGCACACGACGATCGCCCGCAGCCGCCAGCGCAGCGCGAACCCGCCCCGGCGCACCACGAGCGTGCGTGGCCCGAGGAGCGTCGTCACAGGCCGCTCGCGTTCCGCCGGCGCACCAGCAGGATGAGGACCGGCGCGCCGATGAAGGCCGTCACGATGCCGACGGGGATCTCGCCGGGGCTGATCACGACCCGGCCCACGATGTCCGACGCCAGGAGCAGCGACGGGGCCAGCACGAGGGTGTACGCCAGGATCCAGCGCTGGTCGGGCCCGACGAACCACCGGGCGACGTGCGGGACCATGAGCCCGATGAAGCCGATCGGCCCGGCGATGGCCGTCGCGCCCCCGGCGAGCAGCGTCACCGCCAGGATGACGAGGACGCGGGTGCGGATGATGTCCGTGCCGAGCGAGCGGGCCAGGTCGTCGCCGAGGGCGACCGCGTTGAGCGGGCCGGAGGCGATGAGCGCGAACACCACGCCGGCGACGAGGAACGGCAGCACCGGCAGCAGCACGTCCCAGCCGCGCCCGGCGATCGTGCCGGCGTTCCAGTTGCGCATCTGGTCGAAGGTGTCCGGATCGGCCAGGACCATCGCGGTCACGATCCCGTAGAGCACCGCGCCCAGGGCGACCCCGGCCAGCGTGAGCTGCACCGGGTCGGCCCCGCCCCGGCCGGCCGATCCGATCACGTAGACCGCCGCCGTCACCAGCAGCGCGCCGGCGAACGCGAACCAGACGTACCCCGTGATCGAGGAGACCCCGAACACGGCCACCCCGAGGGTCACGAAGAACGCCGCACCCGCGTTGACGCCGAGGATGCCGGGGTCGGCGAGCGGGTTGCGGGTGAGCGCCTGGATGAGCGCGCCCGCCACGCCGAGGGAGAGGCCGACCGCGAGGCCGACCATCGTGCGCGGCAGGCGCAGGTCCCAGACGACGTAGGCGTCACCCCGGCCCGTGTTGTCGAACAGGGCCTGGACCACCGTGCCGAGGGGGATGTCCTTCGACCCCACGGCGATGCTCAGCAGCACCAGGAACACCAGCACGCCGAGGGCGAGGAGCAGCCCCAGCAGGCGTGGCAGATGCCACGCCGCCGGGGCGCCCTCGGCGGCCGGGACCCCCCCGGGGACTAGCCCTCGCCCCCGTTCAGGGCCGACGCCTCCAGCACGGGCGTCATCTGCTCCAGCCACCACATCTCGCTCACCGCGCTGCCCCCGTTGATCGCGTTCCACTGCTGGGGCGTGAGGAACAGGAGCGTGCCGTTCTCCGACGCCGGCAGGGTCTCGACGCGCGGGTCGGCCTTCAGCGCGGTGTCGTTGCCGGGCATGCGGCTGGGGATGAGCACCACGTCGGCCGTGAGCTTCTCGACGTTCTCCCGCGAGATGGTCGGGGAGTCGGCGCCGCCCTCCTCGACGGTCGTCGGCTGGTCGTCACCCGGCACGAGCCCGAGGCCCATGACGGGGGAGACGCCGTACTCGGTGAGGGTGAGCGTCTCCGGGTCGGTGAGGACCGCGAGCTGGAAGGTCTTGCCCTGCAGGCCGGGCAGCCGCTCGGCCGACGCCTCCAGCGCCGCCGCGAGCTCGGCCTCGGTCTCGGCCACCACGGCGGTGTCGTTGCCGGTGAGGGTCGCGAGCGCGGTGAGGTCGTCCTGCCAGGAGGTGTTGGTCCCGACGGCCGTGCCGACGTAGGTCGGGGCGATCTGGGAGAGCTGCTCGTACAGCTGCTCGTCGGTCTGCCAGATCGTGGTGAGGATGAGGTCCGGCTCGTAGGCCGCGACCGCCTCGGCCGAGGGCAGGCCCTCGCCGGTGAACAGGCGGGGATCGGCCTCCCCGGTGAAGGTCCCCTCCATCCAGGGGTACGCGTCGAGGAGCTCGGCGTTGTCGGCGCCGTAGTCGGTGAACGCGACGGGCTGCTCGTCGATCAGGCTCAGCAGCTCGATGTGCCGGCCGCTCAGGGCGACGATGCGCTGCGGCTTCTCGTCGACCGTGATCTCACCGTAGGCGGTGTCGATGGTGACGGGGAACGCGGCGCCGGTCGTCTCCGGTGCCGTCGTCGCCGCGGAGTCCGACGAGTCGTCGGAGCACCCGGCGAGGGCGGCCCCGGCGACGATGAGGGCGACGAGGAGCGCCCCGAGACGCGTCCGCGCGAGGGACATGTTCAATGCGGTGTCCTTTCGTTCCGGTGGGGCACCGGTGCGCGCGGCCGTAGACCCCCCTCCACATTCAGATTAGGCTTACCTTACTCACCGCTGTCGTCCTGAGAGGACCGATTCTTTCCATGTCGCCGCGGTGAGGGAGATCCCGCCCCTGGTGGTGGGTCCGCTGGCCGAGGAGCGGGAGCCGGTGCTCCTGTGGGTCCGCACCGGCACGGCGGCCGTCGAGGCGGCGGGGACGTCCCACGCCCTCGTGGCGGGGCAGGCGATCTGGGTGCCGCCCGGCGTCGTCCACGCCACGCGCACCGACCCGGGCGCCGTGGTGTTCCCGCTGTTTCCGCTCGACCCGCACGGCGGGGAGCTGCCGGACGTGCTCTCCGAGGTGCGGGTCGTGGCGATCCCGGCCGGGTGGGAGGACTGGCTCGTCCACCAGTGGCTCGACAAGTCCCACGTCCGCGACGCCCTCCCCGGTGCCGACGCCCTGGTCGACCTCGTGGCCGGCGCGTCCCCGGGGGGCGGCGTGGCGGCCGCACCCGGCGCGCTGCCGCTGCCCCGGTCGCGGGAGGCGCGGGACGTGGCGCGGGCGCTGATGCGGGACCCCGGCTCACCGTGGCGCGTGGACGCCCTCGCAGCGCGCCAGAGCGTGAGCGCGAAGACCCTGCAGCGTCAGTTCCTGCGCGAGACGGGGATGGCCCTCTCGGTGTGGCGCACCCGCGCCCGGATCGCCGTGGCGGCGCGGCTCCTGGCCGAGGGCCGCGACATCGGCTGGACCGGGCGGCAGGTGGGGTACACGACGCCGACCGGGTTCACCCGGGCGTTCCGGCGCCACACGGGCCTCACCCCGCGCGACTACGCGCGCCGCGGCCGCGCACGGCCGCGGGGCGCCGCGCCCCCGGTGGCGGAGGTGCTCGGCCACGCCGTCGCGCTCACGTCCGGCGCGCCGCCACCGCCTCCCCCCGTGCCGCGGCACGAGATCTGGGAGCAGGTGAACGACTGCCACGTCCTCATGTGGGCCCATCGCGGCGAGGGCCGGGTGCGCATCGGCGCCCGGGGCTGGTCGCTGCGTCAGGGGCAGGCGATGTGGGTGCCGGCGGGGGCCACCCACACCCTCGAGATCGCGGCCGACTCCCTCGTGGTGACGATCGGGAACGTCCACGCCCCGGTGCGGGTCGGCGTGGACGAGCTCGCGGTGTTCGCCTTCCCGGCGGAGGACGAGGCGTTCCTGCTCCACACCCTCGTGGCCGAGTACACCCTGTTCCGCCCGCCCGGCGACGGCGCGAGCTTCGCCGACGAGCTCTTCCGCGAGCAGTTCATGTCCCGTCGCGACGACGGCACCGACGGGCTCACAGGGGTGGTGGGGGACCTCGCCCGCGCCCTGCGCCGCGACCCGGGCGACCCGCGCCCGCTCGCCGCGTGGGCGGGCGAGCTCGGCACGTCCGCCGCCGGGCTGGGGCGGGAGCTCACGAGCCAGACGGGCACCACCTTCCCGCGCTGGCGCGCCCGGCTGCGCATGGACGTCGCCCGCGAGCTGCTCCACCTGGGGGAGTCGCCGGGCGCGGTGTCCCGGCGGCTCGGCTACGCCGGCCCGGCCGCCTTCACGCGGGCGTTCACCGCCGCCCACGGCATCCCGCCCCGCGAGTACCGGCGGCGGGAGGCCCGGCGGCGCGAGGTCACCACATGATGTGGGGGCCCTGGTGGGGCGGGATCCACACGGGCTCGCGGATGGAGCGGCGCCCGTCGTAGGTGCCCCAGCGGAAGCCCGCCGGATGCGCCTCCGGCGCGAGCGGCGACGTCGGGCGGCCGCCCTCGAGGGCCGGCAGGTTGTACGCCACGGGGGCGAGGTCGTTGGGCCCGTCCGGGTGGAAGAGCGATGCGAGGTACTGCAGCTGCCCGCGTCCCGGGCCCTGCTCGAACATGCCGCCGCCGTAGGCCCCGATGCCGTGCGCCGCGCAGTGGTCGTAGGTGGCGAGGAGGCGGCGGAGGCTGCCGAAGCGGGCGGGCTTCAGGTTGAGCGAGCGGGGTGGCCAGGGGAGCGCCTCGATGTCGGCGACGGAGCCGATCGGCACGTCCCAGGTGATGCGGTCACGGAGGCCCTCGAGCAGCGGCATCGTGTCGTCCGCGACGGCGGGGTCCTCGATGAGCGCGTCCGGCAGGGCGGAGAACACCCGGGCGTAGAGCGCGGGGTCCGGCTCCATCGCCACGGTCGCGTTGCGGTAGAGCCCCTTCATGTCCACGACGTCCACGGCGCCGAGCTCGGCGAGGCCGGCGAGCAGGGCGTCGTCCCAGCCGGGGATCGGGTCGAGCTTGAAGCGCAGGCCCGGGTCGATGCGGCGCATCTCCCGCAGGGCCTCGAGGCCCGCGGCGTCCGCGATGCGGATGGAGACGACGAAGTTCAGCGGCCGCGCCTCGCGCCCCAGGGCCTCCTGCAGCGAGAGGCCGTTCTGGCGCAGCGCCAGGTCGAGGGCGGCGCTCTCGAACGCCCACCGGCGGTAGTCGCGGGCGCTCTCGCGGATGGGCTCGACGGGGAAGAGGTCGGCCAGGCCGAGGAGCGTTGAGAAGTCGTCGAGGGTGCGGCGGCCCCGGAGCCAGCTCAGGGCGCCGGCGTGGCGGAGCTGCTCGATCTGGTCGATCTGGTCCCAGGTGATGTCCTCACCCTCGCCCTCGTGGCCGTCGCCGCTCAGGCGGACCACGATCGACACCTTGGTGAAGCCGCTCGTCGTGTCGCGGACGATGGGGACGAGCTCGCACCGGTCGACCCGGAGGGGCAGCCCCGCGACGCGGGAGTAGGTCGCGTCGGGCACGGGCCGAGCATACCGCCGGAACGTGCCGGGATCCCCACGCCCATGGGAATACCGGCCTGTCGCAGCCCGATGGGGCCGTGTTAGATTCGCCGTATGGCCACCCGCCGCGCGCTCCTCCTGATCGCCGACATCGGGGGCTACACGGAGTACATGACGTACCACCGCAGCATCCTCGGGCACGCCGAGGCGGCGACGCGTCAGATGCTCGACCGGGTGGTCCGGGCGGCCCGCGGGTTCGACCTCATCGAGATCGAGGGCGACGCCGCGTTCCTCTCGTGCGAGGTCGACGGGCTCGACGGCGCGGCGACCCTCGCGAAGGTCACCGACGGGGCCGCCGCCATGCACAGCGCCTTCCACCAGCAGCGGCGCCTGGTGCAGCTCAACATGTGCCCCTGCGGCAGCTGCAAGAAGACCGACGACCTGAAGCTGAAGTTCGTCGCCCACGTGGGCGAGGTCGCGACGCAGACGATCCGGCGGCGTAGGAAGCTCGTCGGCGTGGACGTCATCTACGTCCACCGGCTCCTGAAGAACCCGGTCACCCTGCCGGAGTACGTGCTCGTGTCGGAGGAGCTCTACACGCCCGCGTCCGGCGCCCCGTCGGCGCCGGGGATGACCGAGATCGACCAGGACCTCGAGGGCATCGGCCCGGTGCGGTCGTGGTACCTCGACGTCGGGGACCTGGCCGTCCCGGTCACCTCCCTGCCGGACCCGTCATGGCCCCAGCGCATCGGCGGGACGTTCGGCATGGTCGGGCGCGGGCTGCCCCACATCCTGCGCCGGGGCCGCGCCACCGCCACCACCGGCTGAGCGCGCGGCGTCGCGCGCCGTGACGGCCGCGACCGCGTCGCGGCCCGCGCCGGCGCTCACCGGGTAGCCGGTCACGGCCGTCAGGAAGGCCCCGCGCCCGAGGGCGCTGACGCGGAGGGGGCCGTCCCCGGCCGCGCGGACGGTCGCGGTGCGCGGGCGGTCGTCGAGGAGGGCGATCTCCCCGAACCCCTCACCGCGTCCGAGGGTGTTCACCAGGCGGCCGTCGCGCACCACCTCGGCGCGTCCCGCCTCCACGACGTAGAAGCGGTCGCCCGGCTCGCCCTGCTCCACGACCGCCCGGCCCGGCGCGTACTCGGCGTGCTCCAGCTGCGCCCCGAGCTGCTCGATCGTGGCGATCGGCAGGACGCCGAGCATCGGCACGGAGCGGAGGATCGCGATGTCGCGGTTGCGGACGTGGAGCCGCCGGTCGAGCCGGCGCAGCGCCGGCCAGGTGGCGGCCACGGCGACCGGGGCCAGCAGGCCCACCACGACGAGCGCGGCGCGCGCCCCCAGCCACTCGATCACGACCGGTGCGAGGAGGCCGCCGAGGGCGACCCCGAGGGTCAGGATCGCCTCGAAGCCGGCGAACATCCGGGCGAGGACGGCCTCGTCGGTGAGCCGGGCGAGCACCGTGAAGCCGGTGACGTCGATGAGCGCGTTGCCCACGCCCACCAGGGCGAGCAGGACGATCGCCGCCACCTGCTCCGGGACCGCGCCGATCAGCGTCAGCGGGGCCCCGAACAGCGCGATGCCGACGCCGAACCAGGTGCCCAGGCCGCCGCGCCGCACGAGGGCGAAGGCGCACAGGGAGCCGACGATCCCCCCGGCGCCGACGGCCGCGTTCAGCACCCCGACGCCCGGATCACCCGTGTCCAGCAGGTCGATGGCGACGACCACCGCGAACACGGTGAGGGCGCCGCGGGTGAAGGTCTGCACCACCCCGAGGCCCGTGACAAGCGAGAGCGTGGGGTCGCGGGCGATGGTGGTGAAGCCGCGGGCGAGGTCGGCCCCGGCGGACGTCCGGGCCTCGTCCTTGCGGGGCGGCGCGTCGTAGGGGAGGCCCACCACGACGAGCCCCGCGGCGAGCGACGCCGCGGCGCACACCGCGAAGACCGTCGCGGGGCCGCTCCAGGCGAGCAGGGCCGCCGCCGCCAGGGGGCCACCCAGGATCGAGAGCGAGTCGAGCATCCCGCGCACGGCGTTCGCCCGCGTGAGGTCGGCGGGCGAGCGCGCGAGGGCGGGCAGGAGGGCCGAGTGGGCCGGGCGGAAGAGCGTCACCGCGACCGTCGCCACGACCGCGCAGGCATAGGTCGCCGCCGCCGGCCCGTCGGCCGCCGTCACCGCCGCGGCGGCCCCGAGCATGACCGCGCGCACCAGTCCGATCGCGGTGAGCACGCGCTCCCGGCGCACCCGGTCGGCCATCGTGGCGAGGAACGGCGTGAGCAGGGCGGCCGTCGCCATCCGGACCGCCGTGACCACGCCCACCGCGGCGAGGCCCCCGTCCCGGTAGGCCACCACCGCGAGCGCGACCATGAAGGCGGCCTCGCCGGCCCACATGGCGGCGAAGGAGACCTGGGCACGGCCGAGCGGTCCGGCGAACACCCCGGTGAGCGCGCCGACCCGGGACCGGCGTCGCCACGAGAGTCGGGAGGGCACCGCGCGACTATCTCAGGCGCTCACCGGCTGTGTGCGCTCGAGGTGCCCAGGCGCGGACAACACCATTTCGCGCCCTTGCCAAGTTCGAGTCCCGGTCAGCGAGACACTTGCCACAGTGAGATGGACAGTCGGTGGCTGGCTCCCGAAGCATCAGGGCATGTCAGCGACACAGCCCGCCCTGCCCCCCCTGGCGCCCGCCACAGAGAAGGCCCTCCAGTGGGCAACAGCCGCCGCCCGTGTTCGGCTTGGCCAGGCGACGGATGCCGATTTCGGGGTACACGACCTCTTCGTCGGCGTCGCGATTGCCCACGGTGAAGACGGCGAGAACACGATCGAAGCCCTGCTCCTTCACTTCGGGATCCCCCTCGGTGCCGTCACGGCGGGCATCTACCGGCCGGAGTTGAGCGGTGCGGCTCTCGCTCGTGCGCGGTCCGATCAGCGCACGCAGGGCGACCCGGACAGCCTCGCTCGATTCGTCCTCAACGCCGCCGCCTCGACCTATGTGCCGGTGCGAGAGGGGGGCCTGCCGCTGAATGCGATCGTCGTCGCCCTCCTCCAAGGCACACACCCCGTCGCGGAGCGCATCAGACGTCTCCTGACTGGTCAGGGAGTGGACCCCGAGGCGGTCGTGCGGGCGTTCGAGAGCTACACACGGGACGCCGTCCATCGACCCATCGCCGCCTTCCTCGGTGAGCGAGGCCTGCACTGGCCTGCCCGGGTCCGGCTCGTGCCCTATGGAGCCGATTGGCCCGGCGAGCGTGGATCGGGTGATGGGCGGGCGGCCGCCCCGGACGACCTGCTCGGGATCGGGGCAGAGGTAGATGCCCTGGCCTACCTCATCTGCGCGACCAACCTCGCCCCCCCGTTGGCTGTCGGCCTCTTCGGGGACTGGGGATCCGGCAAGAGCTACTTCATGCGAGCCCTGCAGCGCCGCATCGACGGGATCACGGACGGTCTCAGGGTGAGCGGTCAATCGCCGTCCGCCTCGCCGTTCCATCACTCGGTGGTCCAGATCGAGTTCAACGCGTGGCACTACGTCGAAGGTGACCTGTGGGCGAGCCTCGTCGAGCACATCTTCCAGAACCTCCGGAAGCACGCGGACGAGGACGAGGCGGAGGTCCGTAGACGCCGGGATCTGGTCCTGGACGAGATCCGGACCTTCGAGCAACGCCGCGAGTCCGCCGCAGCCGAGATCGAGGGCCTCGATGCGGCCGTTGACGCGGCGAAGGCGGCCCTGGAGGAGCGTCGCGCGGAGGCGGAAGCTGCCCGTGAGGAACTTGCGCGAGCAAGGATCAGTCCTATCGTGGCGTCGCGCACTCTGCTCGACCGGGCGGACGACGCCCTTGTTGGGGCTGGCGGTGTCCGTCTCGGCGACTCGATCGACGACACGGTGTCCGCCCTCGACGACTCGCTTCTCGCGCTGCAACGAGGGCGAGGCGTGCTCGAGCTCATCCGCACCGGGGGTAGGCCGGGGCGCCTGATCATCCTCATGACAGTTGGCGTCCTCGCCGTCCTACCCCTCGTGAGCTGGGCCCTCGACGCAGCCGGTGCGGCCACCATCACGAATCTCATGACAAGCATCGGGGCGACCCTCGCTGTTGCGGCCGCCACCCTGCGCGCCGGCTCAAAGGTCGTGAACGGCGTGGCCCAACCCCTGCTCGACGCCCGTGCCGCGGCTGAACTGGAGCGGAAGCGAGCGAACGACGCGCTCGACGAGCAGATCGCTAGGGCGGCCCAGGACGCAGCGGCCGCGCAGGACGCGCTGGACAAGGCCAAGACGGAGGTTGCCGAAGCTGAGGACAGGCTTGCGGTGCTCCGGAAGGACCTTGTCGCCATCCCCACCGCGGTCTTCGCCGACTTCCTGGATGAGCGCATCGGAAGTGACGACTACCGCAGGCACCTCGGTGTTCCGGCCTTGATCCGGCGCGACTTCGAGCGCCTGACCAGACTCGTCGAGGCTTTCAACGCGCGAATCGACGACCCGGATTCGGAACCGGCCGAGGGCGACGACAGCCTGATGAACCGGATCGTGTTGTACATCGACGATCTGGATCGCTGCCCCGCCGACCGGGTGGTGAAGGTTCTCCAAGCGGTCCATCTTCTTCTCGCGTTCCCGATCTTCGTCGTCGTCGTGGCGGTCGACAGTCGTTGGCTCGCCGGATCACTCCGGCGCCGATACGGGGATCTCCTTGACGCGGGCCAGTCCGGCCGCGTGCCGCTGTCCGCGACCGGGCGGGCCCGTCCCGAGGACTATCTGGAGAAGATCTTCCAGATCCCGTTCCGTGTACGCCCCCTCGGGGAGGACGAATGCAGGTCCGTCGTCCACGGCGTGCTGGACCGTGCTCTCGTGTATGACGTCGAGGTCGCGGGCGACGGGGCGACCGGGTCCGTCCCGGGCGCCGAACTTCCCGCACAGCACGTTGTTGAGGGGCTCGCCGACGGCGCCGTCAAGAGGACTCCCTCTCGAGCCGCAGAGGCACTGACGGTCACCGCCGCCGAACTCGAGGCCATGGATGAGGTCGCCCCGTTGCTCGGTGAGACGCCGCGGGCCGTCAAGCGCTTCACGAACGTCTATCTGCTGATCAAATCGATCGCACTTCATTCGGGCCGTAGCAACGGGATGACTCCGGAGGCGGTGATCCTCCTCCTCGCAGTCGCGACCGGGCAGGCCGAGTCGGCATCGGCGGTCTTCGATGGGATCGACTCGCCGGGAGTGGGCGAGGCGACCTTCGGTGATCTCGTCACACGCCGATGCCCGCAGTCTGCACTCGCCCGGTGGGCGTCCGGACATCCGCGCTTCGCCGCTCTCCCACTCGACCGGTTCGAGTCATGGACGGATGACGTCGCACGCTTCTCCTTCGTGAGCCCGGCACGCCCGGAGGTGAGTTCGACGTAGTCGGCGGTCGGCCCCGGCTTCTAGTGGCAGGCGGTACCCTTGTCCGCATGCCGCCTCTCAGATCCCGCACCGTCACCCACGGCCGCAACATGGCCGGCGCCCGCGCCCTGCTGCGCGCCGCCGGAGTGGAGCGCGCCGACCTCGGCCGCAAGCCGATCATCGCCGTCGCGAACTCGTACACGCAGTTCGTGCCCGGGCACACCCACCTCAAGCCGGTGGGGGAGATCGTGTCCGACGCGATCACCGCGGCCGGCGGGATCCCGCGCGAGTTCAACACGATCGCCGTGGACGACGGGATCGCGATGGGCCACGGGGGGATGCTCTACTCGCTCCCCTCGCGCGACCTCATCGCGGACAGCGTCGAGTACATGGTCAACGCGCACTGCGCGGACGCGCTCATCTGCATCTCGAACTGCGACAAGATCACGCCGGGGATGCTGAACGCCGCGCTGCGGCTCAACATCCCGACGGTCTTCGTCTCGGGCGGCCCCATGGAGGGCGGCACCGCGGTCCTCGTGGACGGCACCGTCCGCTCGCGGGTCAACCTCATCACCGCGATCGCCGACGCCGTGGCGGACAAGGTCTCCGACGAGGACATCGCGATAATCGAGGAGGCGGCCTGCCCGACGTGCGGGTCGTGCTCCGGAATGTTCACGGCCAACTCGATGAACTGCCTCACGGAGGCGCTCGGCCTCGCGCTGCCGGGCAACGGCTCCGTCCTCGCCACGCACACCGCCCGCCAGGGCCTGTACGAGGCGGCGGGCCGGACGGTCGTCGAGATCTGCGACCGGTACTACAAGGACGAGGACGAGTCTGTGCTCCCGCGCGCGGTCGCGACCCGGGCGGCGTTCGAGAACGCCATGACCCTCGACATCGCGATGGGCGGCTCCACCAACACGATCCTCCACCTCCTCGCCGCCGCGCAGGAGGGCGAGGTCGACTTCACCATGCAGGACATCGACGACCTGTCGCGCCGCGTGCCGTGCCTCTGCAAGGTGGCCCCAAACGGGACGTACCTCATGGAGGACGTCCACCGCGCCGGCGGGATCCCCGCGATCCTCGGCGAGCTGCAGCGGGCGGGCCTGCTGAACGAGGACGTCCACTCGGTCCACGCGCCCACCCTGCGCACGTGGCTCGACGAGTGGGACGTGCGCGGCGCCGGCGCCTCGCCCGTCGCGATCGAGATGTTCCACGCCGCGCCCGGCTGCGTGCGCTCGGCGAAGGCCTTCTCGCAGTCCGAGCGCTGGGAGTCCCTCGACCTCGACGCCGCCGAGGGCTGCATCCGCGACCGCGCGCACGCCTACTCGGCCGACGGCGGCCTGGCCGTGCTCTACGGCAACATCGCCGAGGACGGCTGCGTCGTGAAGACGGCCGGCGTGGACGAGTCGATCCTCCGCTTCAGCGGCCCGGCCGTCGTCGTGGACTCCCAGGACGCCGCGGTCGACGCGATCCTCAACGGCGGGGTGCAGGAGGGCGACGTCGTCGTCATCCGCTACGAGGGCCCGAAGGGCGGCCCCGGGATGCAGGAGATGCTGTACCCGACCTCCTACATCAAGGGGAAGGGCCTCGGCACGGCCTGCGCGCTCATCACCGACGGGCGCTTCTCGGGCGGCACGTCCGGCCTGTCGATCGGGCACGTCTCGCCCGAGGCGGCGGCGGGCGGCGCGATCGCCCTCGTCGAGAACGGCGACACCATCGCGATCGACATCCCGGCCCGCACGATCACCCTCGCCATCACCGACGCGGAGATGGCCGAGCGGCGGGAGCGCCTCGAGGCGACGACGGGCTACGAGGCCGTCGGCCGCGAGCGGGCGGTGTCCCCGGCGCTGCGCGCCTACGCGGCGATGGCGACGTCGGCCGACAAGGGCGCCGTGCGCGACGTCTCCCGCATCGAGGACATCTCCCGGAGCCGCCAGACCGCCTGATCCCCGGCCCGGGTCAGTCCTTGTAGGGGTCCCGCACGTGGCGGGGCGCCATCGCGACGCCCAGCGGGCGCAGGCGGTGGCGCACCCGCACGTTCGCGTGCGCGGCCAGCACCGGGTCGAGGGGCCGGTAGACGAACGGCGACTCGTCCAGGTCGGCGCCGCGCAGCTCGATGCCCGCGTCGGCCACGGCGCCGGCCAGCATCTCCTCCGTCACCACCCCCGGGCGCGTGCCCTTGCGGTTCCCCTTCGCCATGCCCCGGGACATGATGCGGCCCGCCCCGTGGGGCGCGCTGTCCAGGGTCCCCGGCGAGGGTGCGACGCCTTCCACGATCGCCGCGCCGTCGGTCATCGAGCCGCCGATGTAGGCCACGGCCCCCTCCGCGAGGGGCGTCGCGCCCTTGCGCACGACGTACGCCAGCTCGCCGCCCACATCCTCGCGCCAGTAGTCGTTGTGGTGCACGTTGATCGTCTCGGCGGCGGTCGCCCCGAGCACCTCGAGGACGACGCCGGCCACGTGGAGCCGCCCGGCCAGCGCGTAGTCGGCCGCGAGGCCGCGGCACAGGTCGTAGGCCTCGCCCAGCGGTGACGCCGCCGGGATGAGCACGGGCGGCGCGTCCATGTCGTCGGAGTAGCGCGCGTCGAAGGGCTGGTCCTTCGACAGATTGAGGAACCCGGTCGCGATCGTGTGTCCCAGGCCGCGGGAGCCGAAGTGGTTGCAGACCCACACCCGGTCGTCCTCGTCGGCCATCACGTTGACGTAGTGGTTGCCGCCGCCGACCGTGCCGAGCTGCACCCGCGCCTTGTCCTTCAGGCCGCGCACCCAGCCCGGCGCGACGCCCCAGCGCTCGTCGTCCAGCACCGGGTGCTGCCGCGCGCTGCCGTCGCGGCCGCCCACGCCGAAGGTGATCCGCTCGGTGATCGTGTCCATGATCCCCGGCAGGGCGGGGACGACGTCGGCCGCCAGCAGGTCCGTGCGCACCGCCGCGTTGCCACAGCCGATGTCGAAGCCGACGCCGGAGGGCGAGAGCTGGTCGGAGTAGGCCACGACGCCGCCGATCGGCATCGAGTAGCCCTTGTGGTGGTCGGCCATGAGGGCGCCGGCCAGGGCCGAGGGGTGGTCCATGCACCGCTCGAGCTGGGCGACGGCCTCCGGGGCCGGCTCCGTTCCCGCGGACGCGAACACCTCGATCCCCACCATCGCCCCCTCAGTCGCCGCCGAGGCCCTCCAGGATCGCGAGGATCCGCTTCAGGGGCCGCCGCACGATCGCGCCGAGCATAGTCGCGTCGGCGGAGCTGAAATCGCGGATCGCCGCGTCGGCGGCGGCCAGCGGGGCGGCGGCCGGCGCACCCGCGAGCCGCGCGCCGGCGGCGTCCGCCAACGGGGTGAGGATCTCCCGCACGTGGGGCTGCGCGGCCTCCCACCAATCCCGGACGTCGTCGCGATCACGGAGCTCCACGAGGTCAGCGATGTGCACGACGGTGAGTGCCGCCACGTCGGGCGCGGCGACCGCCACCGCGTCGAAGGCCTCCAGCCCGCCGGGGTGCCGGCGGCGCCACAGCGGCCGCAGGCGCACCGACGTGCGGGCGTCGGCCAGCCGCACCGGCAGCTGCTGGGCGGCCGCGTCGGCCGCGCGCGCGGCGGTCTCGGCGCGGGCCCGGTCGTCCGGTTCCCGCGGGGCGCCGGGGCCGGGGACCATCCCGCGGGCCGCCAGCAGCGCGTCGCGGCAGGCCTCCGCGGCCCGGTCGCGCCGCCGCCGCATGGCCTTCGCGGGGTCGGTGGGGAAGAGGACCGGCGCCAGCGTGATCGTCGCGACAGCACCCACGGCGGTCTCCCAGAGGCGGGCCAGCGCGAAGGAGTCCGGTGCGGCGTTCGCCAGCACGAGCAGGGCCGAGACGGCCACCTGGATGTTCATGGACCCGCCGACGCGGGCGACGACGCCCACCGAGAGGGCGATCGCCATCACCAGGGCCAGGGCGCCGAGGCCCGGCTCGAGCACGACCAGCACGAGCAGCCCGATCCCGAGCCCCGCCACCACGCCCACGAGCCGCCCGACCGACAGGTTGAACGCCGATCCCGGCTCGTCGCGGATCGTCATGAGCGGGACGATCACGGCGTAGACGGGCGGGTTCTCCGCGCCGAGCCAGACGCAGGCCTGCCAGCTCACCGCGGCCACGATCACGATCCGCAGGATGTACGGCCCCTCGACCGGGACCGCCGCGACCACGTCGCGGGCGCGGCGGCGGAGGGTCTCGCGCAGTCCGGTCATCGCGGGCCGCAGCATCACAGGCGGGACCGGGCGGGCGCTAGCCTCGCCCGGTGCCCGCGCCGCGCCCCGGTCCCGCCCTGCTCGCCGCGATCTCCCTCGGGGGCGCGACCGGCGCCTGCCTGCGGTTCGGCGTCGACGAGATCGCGCCCGTCGAGCCCGGCCGCTGGCCGTGGGCGACCTTCATCGTCAACCTCGCCGGCGCCGCGTTCCTGGGCTTCCTGGCCACGCGCCTGCGCGACGCCCCGGCGCGTGACCTGCGGCGCCCGCTGCTCGGCACCGGGTTCTGCGGCGCGCTCACCACCTTCTCCACCCTGCAGGTGGAGACGATCGCCCTGGGGCGCGACGGCCATCTCGCGCTCGGCGTCACCTACCTGGCGGTGAGCGTGGCCGCCGGGCTCGCCTGCGTCACGGCCGGCGGCCTGGTGGCGCGGCGATGACGACCCTCGTGCACTGGGCGGGCGTCGCGGCCCTCGGGGGGGTGGGCGCCCTCGCGCGGTACGGCCTCGACCTCGTCGTCACGCGGCGCGCCGGCCCGGGGTTCCCGTGGGGGACGCTGGCGGTCAACGCGCTCGGCTCCTTCCTCGCCGGGCTCGTCGCCGGGTGGGCGCCGCCGGAGACGTGGCGCGTCCTGCTCGCCGTCGGCGCCCTGGCCTCGTTCACCACCTTCTCCACCTGGACCCTGGAGACGCGCGAGCTCGCCGTCCACGGCCGCCGCGGTGCCGCGGCGGCCAACGTCGCGCTGTCGCTCGCCCTGGGACTGGGGTTCTGCGGGATCGGCTGGGCTTTCGCCGCCGCGCTGTAAAGCGCATGTAAGGCCGGGTTGACCGGCCCCCGAGCGCCGGGTTGAGTGCGCCCGTCCGCCGGGTGCCTGCCGGCGGCGACACAAGGAGAGACGTGCCCCCCACTCCCACCCCCGTCAGGGGGCGGCGCCCCCTGCGCGCCGCCGCCCTCGCCGTCGTGTGCCTCGCCGCGGGCGCCACCGCGGGAACCGCCGGCGCCGCCGAGATCTTCGAGCCCGCCGACGGCCAGGTCATCTCGGGCGTCGCGCCCGAGTACGGCCCCGAGAAGGTCGCGGCGTTCGCGAAGCTCACGGGCCAGCCGTCCGTGGCGATCTACGGCCGGTACTCGAACTACCTGGAGCCCTTCGGCCCGATCCTGAAGGACGTCAAGAAGACGAGCAGCGCCGGCCTCATCTCCTGGCGCCTCATCGCCAAGAGCTCCTCCCAGCCCGGCGGCAACATGCAGTCGATCTCGAACGGCGCGATCGACAAGTACATCGCCGACCAGGCCGCCGAGGCCCGCGCGTTCGGCCGCCCCCTGTTCCTCCGCCCCTGGTGGGAGATCAACGGCGACTGGTTCGTCTGGTCCACGTACGACAGCCGCGGCAACCAGCGCCCGGGCAACTCGCCCGCGCTGTTCCGCAAGGCCTGGCAGCGCGCCCGCATCATCTTCGACGGTGGCACGCGCTCGGCGGTCAACGCCCGCCTGGCGAAGGTCGGCCTGCCCGGCCTCACCATCAGCGCCTCCAGCCTGCCCGCGACCACCAACGTCGCGTGGGTCTGGTCGCTCACCAAGGGCGGCGTCAAGTGGCCCGACAAGCCGCACGACACGATCGACTACTACCCCGGCGACGAGTACGTGGACTGGGTCGGGATGACCTTCCACCAGTACGGCGACAAGACGCACGCCTTCTACGCGTCGCAGACGTCGAACAGGAAGGACCCGCTCGCGCGGGCCGACGACATCTACGCCGAGTTCAGCGGCCGTCGCGGCAAGCCGTTCATGATCGGGGAGTGGGGGATCGCGTCGAAGCCGCTCGGCAACGGCGACAACCCCAAGTACATCGCCGACCAGTTCGCGTGGATCAAGTCGCACCCGATGGTGAAGGCGCAGGTGTACTTCGAGCGCGTCGCGGGCTCGACGTCGCACCGCCTGGCCGATCACTCGCGCTCCCTCGCGCAGTTCAGGACCTCGGTGCGGTCGGTCACCCCGCTCACGACGATGGCGCAGATCCCCCGATAGGGCCCTCCCCCCGCCCCGGCGCCACGCGCGCCGGGGCGGGCCGGCGTGCTACAACCCGGGGCGTGCACCCCCCCTGGTGATCCCGCCGACCATCGGATGACGCCACCCGGCTCTCACGCCGGGCGGTCGCGTGGTGCGCGCTCGCGGATGCGATCCCGCTCTATCCGCTCTACGCCCTGCTGTTCGCCGACAGCGGGCTCTCGGACGCCGAGATCTCGGCGCTCTTCATCATCTGGTCGGTCGTGGGGATGCTCTGCGAGGTCCCGGCGGGCGCCCTGGCCGACCGCTTCTCGCGGCGCGGCTGCATGGTCGCCGGAGGCGTGCTGCAGGCCGCCTGCCACGGGCTCTGGATCGTCGCGCCCGGGTTCACCGGCTTCGCGGCGGGCTTCGTGCTGTGGGGGATCGGCGGCGCCCTGGGCGGCGGGGCCTTCGCGGCCCTGCTCTACGACGGGCTGACCGCCGCCGGGGCGGGGCACCGCTACGGCCCGGTCACCGCGCGCGCCGACGCCGCCGCGCTGCTCGTGCAGGTGCCGGTGGCGGGCGCCGCGAGCGTCCTGTTCACGCTCGGCGGCTACACCGCCGCCGGGATCGTGTCGGTGGGCGTCTGCCTCGCCGCCGCGGCGCTCGCCGCCGGGATGCCCGACGTGCGCCCGGTGGACGGGGGAGGCCCGGACGAGGACGGGGACGACGACCGGGGCTACCTGGAGACGCTGCGCGCCGGCCTGGGCGAGGCCGCCCGGGTGGGCGCGGTGCGCGCGGCCGTCGTCGCGATCGCCGTGCTGGCGGCCTTCGACGGGCTCGAGGAGTACTACCCCCTGCTCGCCGAGGACTGGGGCGTCCGGCAGGACCTGATCCCGGTCGCGCTGCTCGTGATCCCGCTGGTGGGGGCGGCCGGGGCGGCCCTCGGCGGGCGCATCGTGCGCGCGCCACGCCTCGTGCTCGGCGCCCTGCTGGGGGCGGGCGCCGTGGCCTTCGCCCTCGCCGGCGTGCTGGCGGGCCCGGCGGGGATCGCGGGCCTCGCGGTGTTCTACGGCGTGGGCCGCGCCGTCCAGGTGGTGACGGACACGCGCCTGCAGGAGCGCATCGCCGGCACGTCGCGCGCGACGGTCTCCTCCGTCGCCGGGCTCGCCTCGGAGCTCGCGATCATCCTGCTGTTCTCGCTCTGGGCCGTGGGCGGCCTGCCGGTCGCGATCGTGCTCGCCCTGGTCGCGGCCGCCGTCGTGCCGGCCCTGCTGGGCCGCGGGGCCCGCGTCAGCGGTACTGGATGATCTCGCAGTCCGCGCCGACGATGTCGGTCACGTCGGCCACGACGGTGTCGATGCCGTCCCCGCAGACGATCGTGTCGGGCTCCGGGCGGCGGATCTCCGGCGCGCTCGGGTCGCCCAGGTCGGAGGACTCGATGCGGTCGTTGCCCGGCCCGGCGTCCACGGTGTCGATGCCGCGGCCCGGGTCGATGAAGTCGTCGCCCTCGCCGCCGGAGATCGCGTCGGAGCCGTCCTCGCCGTAGAGGAGGTCGTCGCCGATCCCCCCGTCGAGCGTGTCCGACCCGACCGCGCCGCGCAGGGTGTCGTCGCCGTCGCCGCCGCTCAGGCGGTCCGAGCCCACGTGGCCCGTGATGAGGTCGTCGCCGGCGTCGCCCGAGATGTCGTCGGAGCCCGTGCCGCCGTCGAGCACGTCGTCGCCCTCGCCGCCGGTGATCGTGTCCGTGCCGTCGCTGCCGTACGCCTTGTCCTGCCCGGCCCCCGCGGTGATCGTGTCGTCGCCGTCGCTGCCGAGGAGGCGGTCGTCGCCGGCGCCCCCCGACAGGGTGTCGTTGCCGGCCGCGCCGTAGAGCAGGTCGTTGCCCGCCTGGCCGCGCACGATGTCCGTGCCGGGGCCGCCCACGAGGTAGTCGGTGCCGGCGCCGCCGTCGAGCAGGTCGTCGCCCGCCTGGCCCAGCAGCCGGTCGTCCCCGGCGAGGCCGAAGAGCCGGTCGTCGGCCGCGCCGCCGTTGATGCGGTCGTTGCCCGGGGTGCCCCGCAGCGTGTCCGGGCCGGACGTCCCGACGCGCACGCCGATCGGCGCGGCGAGGGCGAACGCGGGGAGGAGGCAGGCGGCCGCCACGCACGCGGCGAGGGCGGTCCTGCGGCGGCGGGGCGTGGAGGCGCTCATGGGCGCGATCCTATGAAAACCTCCGCGGCCCCGCCATCGCCGTCACCTGTACGGATGGCCGTCCGATCGGCCAGGTGTTTGGGCCGGGCGCACATACGGCAAAGCGCAAGTCTCGGCCGCCGGGCGAAGGATCGGGCCGCCCGCCCTCGCAAGCATCGGAGCACTCCCCCCGAGACCTCCCACCACCGCCCGCGGCTCACCGCCGGGCGCCTCCGCGGCGATCCGTGAAATCCGTGACACGCGATGTAAGAGAGACGAAAAGATCGGCATGAGCAAGCGATGGGATGCATCAGTGTCCCCGCTTCCGCGCAGGGCCCACCTGCGCCGTCCCGTCCCCGTCCCGCCCTGGTGACGCACATGCAACGACGCGACGAGCCCGGAACGAGACAGACGCACGCGCTCGCCCCCGTGGGGACGGCCGTGGCCCGCCGACCCCGCCGCGAGGTCTCCCTCTCGGTGGTCATGCCCTGCTTCAACGAGGCCGGCACGGTGCTCGAGGCCGTCCACCAGGTGCTCGCGGTCGACTTCCCGGCCCCCGTCGAGCTCATCGTCGTGGACGACGGAAGCACCGACGGCACCGACCTGGAGCTCGCGCTCGTGGCCGACCACCCGCGGGTGACGGTGCACCGCCACCCCTCCAACCTGGGCAAGGGGGCCGCGGTGCGCGCGGGTGTCGCGCTCGCCACGGGCACGCACGTCATGCCGTTCGACGCGGACCTGGAGTACTCGCCCGAGGACGTCCCGCGCCTGCTGGAGCCGATCATCGCCGGCCGCTGCGACGTGGTGTACGGCACGCGCCTCTTCGGCGCGAACACCGTCTACCAGTCGTACCGCTACGCGATGGGCAACCGCATCACGACGCTCGCCGCGAACGTCCTGTTCGACTCCTACATCCGCGACCTGCACACCTGCCTCAAGATGCTGCCGCGCGAGATGTTCCAGCGGCTGCCGCTGCGCGAGACCGGGTTCGGCCTGGACACCGAGATCACGGCGTCGCTGCTGCGGATGGGCGTGCGCCCGTTCGAGGTGCCCGTGAGCTACCACGGCCGCACCCACGCCCAGGGCAAGAAGATCTCCTGGCGGGACGGCGTCGCCTGCCTCACCATCCTCGGCCGCGTGCGCCTCCGGCGTCCGGCGGCCCCGGGCACCGCGCCCGCCTGGCGCGCCTCGATGGCCGGGGGCCCTCCCCGCGGCGTCGCCGCGCCCGCGCACCCCGCCGACGACCCGACCCCCCGCCTCCGCTGACCCGGCGATTCCCGATCGGGCCGGCGCTCGCACTGGGCGCCGCCCTGGGCCTGCTGCTGCTCGGCCTCGCGGCCGCGCAGACCGGCGCTGTGCGCGACCTCCTGGGCGACGCCGGGCTCGGCCCGCCCGAGGAGCCGTACACGGCGCTCGCGTTCGCCCGTCCCGCGTCCCTGCCCACGACGGCCCCGGCCGCGGGCGAGCCGCTGCCGGTGGCCTTCGCGATCGACAACGCCGAGGGCGCGGACCGCCTCTACGCGTGGCGCATCACTGCCGACGCCGGCGACGGCCCGCAGGTCGTCGCGCGCGGCCGCGTGTCGGTGGGCGACGGCGCCACCGAGACGATCTCCACCCGGGTCCCCGTCACCTGCACCGGCGAGCGCGTGCGCCTCGGCGTCGTGCTGGACGCCCCCTCGCGCCGCATCGGCACCTGGCTCGCCTGCCCGGGGGTGACCCCGTGACCGGCCGTCCCGTCATCGCGCTCGTGAGCGACTCCGTGTGGCCGTACCACCGCGGCGGCAAGGAGGCGCGGTACCACGCGCTGCTGCCGCGCATGGCGCGCGACGCCCAGGTGGACGTCTACACGATGGCGTGGTGGGGCCCCGGCGAGCGCCGCGACGGCGGCGTGACCTACCGCGCGGTCTGCCGCCGCCACGAGCTGTACGACGGCGAGCGGCGCTCGGTGCGCCAGGCCCTGGCGTTCGCCGCGGGGTGCCTGCGGCTCACGCGCCGCCGGTTCGACGTGATCGAGGCGGACCACATGCCCTACCTGCAGCTCTTCCCGCTGCGGGCGGTGGCGACGGTCCGCCGCCGCCGGCTCGTGGTGACCTGGCACGAGGTCTGGGGGCCGGACTACTGGCGCACCTACCTCGGCCGCCGTGGGCGGATCGCCTGGTGGATCGAGCGGGCCGCGATGCGCCTGCCGGACGAGATCCTGGCCGCGTCCGACGAGACGGCGCGCCGCCTGCGCACCCACCTGGGCCCCGCCGCGCGCGTGACCGTGGCGCCGAACGGGGTCGACCTGGACGCTGTCCGCCGCGCCGGCGCCGCGCCGGAGCCGGTCGACGTGACGGTGGTGGGGCGTCTGCTGGCCCACAAGCGCGTGGACATGCTCATCGACGCCCTCGCCCTGCTCCGCGCGCGCGGGCGCCGGGTGACCTGCCGCGTGGTGGGGTCCGGGCCGGAGCTCGAGCGGCTGCGCGCCCGGGCGCGGGCGCGTGGTGTGGATGGGCAGGTCGAGTTCCGCACCGGGGTGGAGGGCCAGGAGGCCGTCTACGCGCTGATGAAGGCGGCGCGTGTCTTCGCGTTCCCGTCCGAGCGGGAGGGCTTCGGCATCGCCGCCCTGGAGGCGCTGGCCTGCGGCATCCCCGTCGTGACGACCTCCGCGCCGGACAACCTCGCCGCGCCGCTCGTGGCCTCGTCGGGACGGGGGACGGTGTGCGCGCCCGGCGCCGCGCCGTTCGCGGACGCCCTCGCCGCGGCCCTCGACGCGCCCGCGCCGCCCGCCCACGACCCCGGCCACGACGCCTGGCTCGCGGCGTACAGCTGGGACGCGGTCAGTGGCCGCGTGATGGAGGCGGTGCTGCGGTGAGGGTCCTGATGGTCACCCCCTATCCGCCGCAGCGGGACGGCATCGGCGACCACTCCGCGTCCGTCGCGGCGCGCCTCGTGGAGGCCGGCGACGCCGTGGGCGTCGTCACGCCCGCGCCGCTCGCCGGCGCCCCGCCCGAGGTGCTCGCCGCGCTCGGGGCGCGCGACCTGACCGCGCGCGTCCGTGCGTTCGCGCCCGACGTCGTGCACCTGCAGTTCGCCGTGGCCGCCTTCGGGCCGCGCGCCGTCGGCGTCCCGCGGGCGCTCGCCCGCATGCGGGAGGCGACCGGCGCGCGGATCGTGGTGACGGTGCACGAGGCCACCCGCGACACGGCCCTGCTGCGCGGCCCCGGCCGGGCGCTCTACCGGCGCATCGGTGAGGTGGCGGACCTCGTGCTGGCCCACACGCCCGCGGCGGTCGTCGCGCTCACCGGGCCGATCGGCGTGCCGGCGGAGCGCGTGCGGCTGGAGCCGCTGGCGCAGCGGCCCCTGCCGGCGCCGACGACCGACGCGGAGGCCCTGCGCGCCGCGCACGGGCTCGGCACCGACCGGGTCCTGCTGGCGTTCGGCTTCATCCACGTGGACAAGGGGCTCGACGACCTCGTGTCGGCGTTCTCGCTCATGGACCGCCGGGAGCCCGGGGCGACCGGGGACGTGCGGATCGTGGTGGCCGGCGAGGTGCGCCGCCGCCGGGGGCCGTTGCGCGCGATGGAGGCCCGCGACCGCGCCCACCTGGCGTCGGTCCGGCGCATCGTCCGCGCGACCGGGCTGTCGGGGCGCGTGACGTTCACCGGCTTCGTGCCCGAGGGCCACATGGCCCCGTGGTTCGACGCGGCCACGGCCGTCGTGCTGCCGTACCGGCGCATCGAGCAGAGCGGGGTCGGCGGGCAGGCCGTCGCCGCGGGCGTGCCGGTCGTCGCGAGCACGGCCGGGTCCCTCGCGGACGACTTCGGCGACCCGCGTTGGAGCTTCGCGCCCGGGGACCGGGAGGGGCTCGCGGGCGCGCTGCTGCGCCTCCTCGCCGCCGATGGGGAGCGGGAGGCCGTGCGTGCCTGAGCTCTCCGTCGTGATCTGCTCGCTCAACGGGGCGCCCGGCGTCGCCCGCGCCCTGCGGTCCCTGCGGGGCCAGCTCCCCGAGGGGGACCTCGAGGTCGTCGTCGTGGACGACGGCTCGGCCGACGACACGGCGGCCGTGGGGGAGGCGGGCGGCGCCGTCGTGGTGCGCCACCCGGTCAACCGCGGCCTGGCCGCCGCGCGCAACTCCGGCGTCGCGGCATCGACGGCGCCGGTCGTGGCGTTCATCGACGACGACTGCGAGGCCCGGCCCGGCTGGGCGCGGGGCATCCTGGCCGGCTACGACGCGCCGGACGTCGCGGGCGTGGGCGGGCCGGTGCACGTGGGGGAGGGGGACGGCTTCGTCCTCGGCTTCCTGCGCCGCCACAACCCGCTCCAGCAGCTCGAGATGGACCTCGCCCGTGGGGACGGCCCCGCTCTGCGCCTGTGGCTGTACCTGCGCCGCCAGTGGACCGAGCCCGCCCGCCCGGACCGCCGCGAGGTGTTCGCCCTCGTGGGGGCGAGCATGTCGTTCCGCCGCGCGGTGCTGGAGGAGACCGGCGGCTTCGACGAGCGCTTCCGCTTCGGCGCCGAGGAGCTCGAGCTGTGCCACCGGATCCGGCGCGTGGAGGACGCGGGCCGCCTGGTGTTCGAGCGGGACGCCGCCGTGACCCACCACTTCGCGCCCTCCCTGCGCGACACGCTGCGGCGCAGCCGCTCCTACGGCCGCGGCGCCGCGCGCTTCCGGGCGCGGTGGCCGGAGGTGAGCCCCACCGTCTTCCCGGCGCCGGTCATCGTCGCCGCGCTGCTCGCCCTGTCGGTGCGCCGGCCGTGGGCGCGCGTGGCCGCCGTCGTGGCGCCCCAGATCCTGCTGCCGTCGGGGCTGCGCGCCGCCGTGCGCGGGCGGGATCCCGTCGCCCTGCTCGACGCGTACGTGGAGCTGCTGCAGGAGACGGCCAGCGACTGGGGCTTCGTGCGCGGCTGGTGGGACTTCCGCGACCTGGCGGCGGCGCCGTCCGCCGCGCCGGCCGCCCCGATCGCGGAGGCGGTGCGATGAGCGTCGCGCGCGAGCGGGGCAGGAGGCCGGGCGTGCTGTCGACGGCGACCGTCGTCGCCGGCGGCGCGGCCGTGGGCATGATGGTCTACGGCGCACTCAGCACCCGGCGTCCCGCGCCGGTGGCCGTGGTGGCGGCACCCGCCCCGGCGGCACCCGCCCCGCCGGTGCCCCTCCCTCTGCCGTGGCCGCCGCCCGCCGCCCGGCGCCCCCGCCGGCCGTCGATGGGCCGGTTCGCGCCGTCCCTGTGGGGCCTCGCCGGGCTGGTGGCGATCGCCGCCCTCGTGCCGGTGCGCGACGCGTGGCCGGCCCGTGCGGTGCTCCTCGCCCTGCTGTTGACGGTGCCCGGCGCGCTGCTGCTGCGGGCACTCGGCACGCCGCTCGTCGCCGTGGCCCGTACCCCCGTCTACGTGCCGGTCGCGTCCCTCGTGGTGCTGCTGGCGACGAGCCTCGCGGTCAACCTCCTGGGCCCGCCGCTCGGCGTCGGGCAGCCGCTGCGGGCCGTGCCGCTCCTGGCCGGGCTGGGCGCCGCCAGCGTGCTGCTGGCCGCCGCCGGCGCCCTCTGGCCCGCGGCGCGCGGCCCCGCCGTGCCGTGGCGGATCCCGCGGGTGCGCGACGGCTGGCCGCTGCTGCTGCCGCTCGCCGCCGCCGCCGGGGCGGCCCGCCTCAACACCGGGCACGGCGCGGTCGTGGCCGGCGTCGCCCTGACCCTCGCGGTCGGCGCGGTGCTGCTCGCGTTCGCGCTCGCCCCGCGCCTCGGCCGGGGCCGCACGGCGTTCGTGCTCTGGTGCGCCGGCCTGGCGATGGCGCTGTCCTTCTCGATGCGCTCGGGGTTCGTCTACGGCTTCGACATCGCGGGTGAGCACCCGGTCGTGGCCGGGACCCGCGCCGCCGGGGTGTGGGAGACGCTGCACACCGGCGACGCCTACGGCGCCATGCTGAGCCTCACGACGCTGCCGGCGATGCTCGGCGAGCTGAGCGGGTTGTCGACGCTCGCCCTGCTCAAGCTCGTCTATCCGGCCCTGCTGGCGCTCGTGCCGGTCACGGTCTTCCTGCTGGCGCGGCGGCACGTGTCGCCGCGGTACGCCGTCGTCGCCGCCGCGCTGCTGATGGTGCAGGGGAACTTCTCCCAGCAGCTCCCCGCGGTGGCGCGCCAGGAGATCGGACTGCTGCTGTTCGCGGCCCTGCTCGCCGTGGCCCTCGACCGGCGGATGCCGCGCACCGCGCGGTTCGGGATGGCGGGGCTCACGGCGCTCGCGCTGGTGGTGAGCCACTACTCGACGACCTACCTCGCGATCGTGCTGCTGGGCGTCGCGGTGCTGCTGCAGCCGGCGCTGTCGCTGCTGCGGCCCGTGCCGCGCGTGACCGGGGCCCTGCTCGTCGCCCTCATCGCGCTCGGCGGGGGCGCTGCCCTCTGGTACGGCCCGGTCACCGAGTCGGCGCAGAACGTGACCCGGTTCACCGACGACCTCCGCGCCGACGGGCTGCGCCTGCTGCCGAACCGTGAGGCCGGGCAGGGGCTGCTGCAGGGCTACCTCACGGGCAACACCATCGCGCCGGTCGACGCGGCCGGCTTCGAGGAGGCGGTGGCCGAGGAGTACGCCCGCGACCGCCCGTTCGTGCGGCCTCTGCCCGAGGCCGCGGACCCGCGGTACGCGCTCCAGGACGCCGCCGTCCCCGCGCCGGCCGTGCGGTCCGCGGCCGCGCGCGACGGGGTGGACCGCGCGCGCCTGGTGGTGCTCCAGGCCGTCAACGCCCTCGCGATCCTCGCCGCGCTGTGGCTGCTGCTCGCGCGGCGGACCCGCCCGGGGCTGCGCATCGTCGCCCTCGTGGGGCTGGGTGCGCTCGTCGCGCTCGCCGCGATCCGCCTGTCCGGCACCGTCGCAACCTCCTACAACCAGGACCGCGCGCTGCTGCAGGCGCTCGTGCCGCTGTCCGTCTGCGTGGCGTGGGCCGCCCAGGCCGCGGCGCGCCGCGCGGGCCGCGGGGCGCCGGTCGTGACCGGCGTCGTGGCCGCGGCGATGGCGCTGACCCTCGTGACCGGCACCGGCCTGGCCGCCACGGCGCTCGGGAGCCCCGCCACCAACCTCGCCGACTCCGGGGAGGACGTCGAGCGATTCCACATCTCCGAGCCCGAGCTCGCCGCCGCGGCCTGGACCGGCCGCGCCAAGCCCGAGCGGGAGCTGCTCTACACCGACCGCTACGGCCAGCTCCGGGTGATCGCCGAGCTCGGCCAGGTGCCGCGCCTGATGCTGGAGCCGACCCCGCGCACCCTGGACCGCGACGCGTGGGTCTACGCCACCCGGGCGAACGCCATCCTCGGGCGCGCCCGCGGCGTGACCGGCGGCCGCTCGGCGCTGTTCGCCTTCCCGGCGGACTACCTCGCCGACCACTGGGACCGCGTCTACGACAACGGCACCTCGGAGGTCTTCACCCGGTGATCTCCGTCGTCGTCATCTCCCGCGACGAGCCCGCGCTCGCCGAGACCCTCGACGCCCTGGCACGGGAGGTCGCCATCCTCCCCGAGCCCGGTGAGGTGGTCGTGGTGGACTCCTCGGACGGGCGCCTCGACGCCATCCGGCGGGCCCACCCCGCCGTGCGGTGGATCGATCACCCGGCGCCGCCCGGCGTCGTGACGATCCCGCACCAGCGCAACGCGGGCGTCCGCGCGGCATCCGGCGACGTGGTCGCCTTCACGGACTGCGGCTGCCACCCCGAGCCGGGCTGGCTCGGGCGCCTGACGGCGCCGGTGCGCGCCGGCGAGGCCGCCGCGTCGGCCGGGCTCACCCGCACGCACGGCGGCCCCGGCATCTACGACCGCCGCGCCGCCCTGGCCGCCGCGGTCGAGCACCTCGACGAGTGCCCCACGATCAACATGGCGTTCGCGCGCGCCGCCTTCGACGAGGTGGGCGGGTTCGACGAGGGCTTCGCCTACGGCTCGGACATCGACTTCTCCTGGCGCCTCGTGGACGCGGGGCACCGCATCCGGTCGGTGCCGGACGCCGTGGTGGAGGCCGACTGGGGCGACGGACGCCGCCAGCTGCGCCGCGGGTACAGGTACGGCCGCGCCCGCGCCCGGCTCTACCGGCGCCACCCGCGCCGCCTGCGGTCGGCGTTGCGGCGCGACCCGATGGTGTTCGTCTACCCGGCCTTCATCCTCGGGCTGCCCCTGGCCCTGCGGGTGCGCGCGTACCCGCTCCTGCTGCTGGTGCCCATGTGGCGCAACCGCGCGGACGGGCCGGTACGCGTGGTGCTCGACCACCTCGCGTACGGGCTGGGGGTGCTGCGGGAGCTGGGGCGCCGGTGAGGATCCTCGCCCTCCCGCGCGACCCGAACCCGTACCAGGAGTCCCTGTACGGGGCGATGCGCCGCCGCGGCGCGCGCGTGCGCTACGCCGGGCGGCTGACGCCGTCGCACTCGCTCAACATCCTGCTGCTGCCCCTGGAGACCGTGGCCTTCCGGCTCGCCGGGGGCCGGGTGGTGCACCTCCATTGGGTCTACGGCTTCCGCCCCGCGGGCGCCGGCCGGTGGCCCCTGCTCGCCCGCGCGGGACGCGCCTGGTTCGGCCTGTGGCTGCGCCTGTGCCGCCTGCTGGGGGTGCGCCTGGTGTGGACCGCCCACAACGCGCTGCCCCACGCGCCGGTCTTCCCCGATGACGCGGAGGCCCGCCGCGCCCTCGTGCGCGCGAGCGACCTCGTCGTGGTCCACGCGCCCGAGGCACTCGGGGAGCTGGCGGAGCTGGGCTGCCGCCCGCGCCGGTCGGCGCTGGTGCCGATGGGGCCCGCGCGGCCGCCGGGGGGCATCGCTGCCGGGCCGCCCGTGCGCGCCCCCGGCGAGCCCCTGCGGCTGCTGTTCTTCGGGAAGGTGGAGCCCTACAAGGGCGTGGAGGACCTGCTCGACGCGGTCGCCGCGCTGCCCGCCGGCACCGACGTCGCGCTGACCGTCGCCGGCGAGTGCCGCGACCCCGCCCTCGGGGCGCGCCTCCGTGCGGGCGCGGCCCGGGCGGGGCGGCCGGTGGACCTGCGCCTCGTCGCCGTGCCGGAGGCGGAGGTCGACGCGCTCTTCGCCCGGCACCACGCCGTCGTGCTGCCGTTCCGCCGCATCACCACCTCCTCCAGCGCCCCCTTCGCGCTGGAGCACGGGCGTCCCGTCGTGGTGCCGGACCTGCCCGGACTCGCCGGCCTCCCCGACGCCGCGGTCGTGCGCCACGCCCCGGGGGTCGCCGCCCTCGCGGCCGCCCTGGAGGGCCTGGCCGCCGCGCCGCCCGAGCGGCTGCAGGAGATGGGCCGCGCGGCCCTGGCCTCCCGCGGTCCCGGCTGGGACGAGGTGGCCGCCCTCACCCTGGAGGCCGTCGGTGCCTAGTCAGGCCCCCCGGCCGGCGCGCCGTGCCGCCATCTCGAACGCCGCGTACGCGAGCGCCAGGCAGGCGCCGAGCCCCAGGGTGAACGCGAGCAGGTCGCCCAGGCCCGCCGCGGTCGTGACGTGCTCCGCCAGCTCCCGCGCCTTCGCCATGGGGGACGTGAGCACGTCCCACGAGTTCCAGACGAGCACGCGGCCCAGGTACATGCCGATGCCGGACAGGGCGATGCACGCGCCCGTGACCGTCCAGGCCGTGCGCGGGCCGCGCTCGCGCGCGACCTCGACGTGCACCAGGTGCAGGGCCAGCACCCCGATGAGCAGCCCCGTCGCCGCGAACGCCGGGAACATGACGAGGTCGATCCACGGCGAGCCGGCGGGGCGGCCGTCGAGGTGGATCAGGTCGGTCACGAGGTACGGCGCGTTCGGCAGGAACAGCAGCCAGAGGGCGAGCAGCGGCACCGCCAGCGCCCGCCGGCCGCGTCCCCCCGCGAGCGCGGCCGGCATCAGCATCGCCAGGGCGAGCGGGATCCAGGCGAGGAAGAGGTTCCAGGAGAGGAACGCGAACGTGGCGGCGCCGTCCGCCAGCGCGATCCGGGTGATGACGAGCGCCAGGCAGGCGGCCGAGGCGGCGACCGCCGCCCACAGGGCCCGCAGCGCGAAGTCGTCACGTGCTCCCATGGCCCCATGTAAGCAGGGCCCGGCGTGAGCGGTCCCCGGACGGGCACGGGCGGAACGCTGGACGGGCGCCGCGTCGCGGGCGGCGTCGTGATCAACGTGGCGGCGACCCTCGTGGTCACCGTCCTCGGCTTCATGCTCACGATGTACCTCGTGCGCCACCTGGGGGCCTCCGCCTTCGGCGCCTGGGTGCTCGTGTCGTCGGTGCTCGCCTACTCGTCGATCCTGGACTTCGGCATCGGCATGACGGTCATGCGGTTCGTGGCCGAGCTGGCCCACCTGCCCGACCGGACCGAGGCCAACCGGCTCGTCTCAACCGCGATCGTCGCATTCACCGGCGTGGGCGTGGTGGTGCTCGTGGCGGGGATGGTGGCCGCGCCGTGGCTCGCGTCGGCCTTCGGGATCGCCGACTCCGAGCGCGCCGACTTCATCACCGCCTTCCGCATCTCGACCGCCGCCCTGGCGCTGACCTTCCCGTCGGCCGTGTGGACCGCCGTGCTGCAGGGGCTGCAGGACTTCACCCGCCTCAACGCCTGGATCGTGGGCCAGGCGATCGTCGTGATGGCCGCCCAGATCGCGGTCGTGGCGTCCGGCGGCGGCATCGTGGAGCTCGCCCTCGTGGGCGCCGCCGGCGCCGTGGTGCTGCTGCTCGGCAAGAGGTGGACGGCGCGGCGTCACGGCATCCGCACCTCGCCACGGCTCGCCGGCATGGACACCCTGCGCCGCATCGCCGGGGTGAGCGGCTGGGTGTTCCTGATGAACGTCTCCGGCCGCCTCATCCTGGACACGGACGCCGTCCTGATCGGGGCGATGCTCGGCACCGCGGCCGTCGCGGCGTACCAGGTGGCGCTGGGGCCCGCGACGGCCGTGCGCCGCGCCGCCGACCAGTTCAACTCCGTCTCGCTCACGGCCGCCGCGTCGCTCAAGGCCCAGGACGACCGGCGCCGCCTGCCCGACCTGCTCGTGGAGGCCACCCGGGCGGTCGTCTGCGTCTTCCTGCCCTGCATCGCCCTGCTCGCGGCCTGGGGCGACCAGTTGCTCGTGCTGTGGGTGGGGCCGGAGTTCGCCTCGTCCTACGCCACCCTCGTCGTGCTGACGGTGGGGATCCTGGCCATCGCGGTGCAGGGCACGGCGATGCAGGTGCTGCTGGCGATGGAGCGCCACCGGGTCGTGGGGCTCGTCGCCGCGCTGGAGGCCTGCTGCAACATCGCCCTCTCGATCATCCTCGCCCGGCGCATGGGGATCGTGGGCGTCGCCCTCGGGACGCTCATCCCGACGGCGATCGTGGCGTTCGGGATCACGCTCCCGCTCGCCTGCCGTCTGGTGGGGGTGCGCGCACTCTCGCTGCTCATGCGCCTGGTGCCGCCTGTCCTGGTGTCGGGTGGCGCGTTCGTCGCGATGCTCGCCCTCGAGCGCCTCGGGGACTTCCCGAACCTGATCTCCCTGGCCCTGGCGGGCGCGGTGGTGGTGCCCGTGACGCTGGTGGCCTGCCTGCTCGCCGACCGCGCCGGGCGGCGCACCTACCTGCCGATGCTGCAGGGCCTGCGCCGGCGCGCGCGCCTCGCGCATGCCTGAGGCCGCGCGCCACGTCGCGATCGACGGCCGCTACCTGAAGCGACCGGACGTCGGGATCGGCATCTACCTCTCCGGGCTGGTGGACGAGATCGCCGCGCGCGGCCACCGGGTGACGCTGCTGACCGACGACCGCGGCCACGCGGCCTCGCTGGCCCGGTCGCGCGGGCTGCGCGCCGTGGCCCTGCGGACGCGCAACGGGTTCCTCTGGGAGCAGGTCGCGGTGCCGCGGTGGGCCCGGCGGGAGCGCCCGGACGTCCTCCTGGCGGGGGCGAACACCGGCCTGCCGCTCGCCGTGCCGCGGGGCGTGCGCCCGGTGCAGGTGGTCTACGACCTCATCCCGCTGCGCTTCGCGTCCCTCTACCGGCGCGACGGCATCGTCCCCTTCGGCCGCTACCTCGTCTCGACGGCGATCTCGCTGCTCGTCGCGCGGGCCGTCATCACCATCTCCGTCTCCACCGCCCGCGACGTCCGCCGCCTGGGCGCGCGCGGGGTGGTGGTGCGGCGGCCGCCCCCGCCCGCCCCGGCCGACGGCCCCGCCGGCGACCCGCCGCCCGGCTGGCCGGCCCGCTACCTCGTCTACAACGGGGGCCGCGACCCCCGGAAGAACGTGCCCCGCCTGCTCGAGGCGTTCGCGCGCTACCGGCGCGACGGGGGAGACCACTCCCTCGTGCTGATGGGGCGCGGGTACGAGGAGGTTCTGCCGGCGGCCGAGGAGCTCGGGGTGCGCGACGCCCTGACCCTCACGGGCTACGTGGACGAGGCGACGAAGGGGCGGGGGATCGCGGCGAGCGCGGCCCTCGTCTACCCCTCCCGCTGGGAGGGGTGGGGCCTGCCGGTGATGGAGGGCTTCGCCGCGGGCGTCCCCGTGGTGTGCGGGCGGGGCGGCGCGCTGGCCGAGGTGGGGGGCGACGCCGTCCACCTCGTGGACGTCGGCAGCGCCGCGGCCATCGCCGACGGCATCCACCGCGCCGTCGCGCCCGCCGCCCGGGAGCGCGCCCGCGCCGACGGCCCGCGGCGCCTGCGCGAACTCGCCGCGCAGGCCTCCGACGACTGGGTGGCCGCCCTCACCGGCTGAGGCGGGTCAGCTCCGGCGGAACAGGGCCCGGTAGGCGGCCGCGGAGCGCGGCGCCCGGGAGAGCTGCAGCGTGTCGCCGGTGGGGCTCTCGAAGTACGAGGAGTAGGCCGTCGGGGTGGTGCGCACGACACGGGCGATGCGGCGCACGAAGTCCGGGTTGTCGCCCATGCCGCCGCGCCACTCGCCGGGCTTCGCGAGCCCCCACTCGGGGATGGAGATCGGCTTGCCGTGGCGGCGGGCGAAGGCCGTGACGGCGCTGAGGCTGCCCGGCTGGTTCACCTGGTCCGACCAGCGCCGGCCGCCGGGGCGGGCGTGGATGCTCGGGCTCGCGGTGTGGTCGTAGAGGTCGATCCCGACGATGTCGACGACGTCGTCCCCGGGGTACCAGGCCTCCAGGGGGATGGGCCGGTAGCCCGCGTTGACCGTCCAGTCGAAGACGAAGTCGGCGCCCGGCTGCGAGCGCATGGCCCGGACGGTGCGGGCCCAGAAGCGCCGCCACTGCGCCCACTGGCGCGGCGTGTCGCCCACCGAGTGGTGGTACCAGGTGCCGTTGGCCTCGTGGCCGAGCCGGATGACGCTGTCCCCGAGTCCCGCCGCGACCAGCGTCCGGGCGAGCTTCCGCGCGTGCCGCTCGTACTCGCCGCGGGCGCCGCGGGCGCGCCAGTCCTTCGGCAGGTTGGAGGGGATGAGCCCCTGGGTGATCACCAGGCGCCGCCGGCCCGGGGCCTCGGCCACCCACTCGTCCCATTTGAACCGCGGGTCGTTGTGCACCGTGATCCACGGGATCGCCCAGCCCGTCCAGTCCGGGGCGGCGTCGTTGTAGACCATCACGCAGTCGTACCGCCGGTGCACCATGCCCTCGAACCGGGCCAGCCGGTGCAGGTCGTTGCGCGTGTAGATGCAGGTCGTCTTGGTGTCGGCCGCGCCCGGGCCGGGGTCCGGGCGCGCGGTGGCGACGGCCGCGGTGACGCAGCCCGCGAGGGCGGCGACGACCAGGAATCGGAGTGCGGAGGACAGGTGCAGCGGGTGCTCGTCTCGGCGGGGGCGGACACGGCCTGGATCGACCCGGCGGCACGTCGTCTTGACGATCCGCGTCCCCTGGAGCCATTCGTGCGTTGCGGGGCGACCCCCTCCCCGCGAGGATGCGCCGGTGCCACCGCGCCTGAAGCCCCCCGCCGACCACTACGGCCCCGCGCTCGCGCTGCTCGTCGTGCTGCCCGCCGTGGGGGCGCTGGGCGGGAGCCCGCGGCTCTCGTCGGGCGCGTCGTCGCTGCTCGTGCTGCTGCTGTGGGTGGCGATCGGGCGGGCCAGCGGCCTGCCGAAGTCCTACGTGCGGGCCGGCTTCGTGGTGGCCTTCGTGCTCGTGGGGCTGGCAGCGTTCGCCGCCGCGACCGACCAGAACTGGCTCCATGCGACCGTGGACATCGTCACGTCCCTCTGCCTGGTGGGCGTGCTGATGCTGCTCCTGAGGGGGCTCTTCCGCGAGCGCGAGGTGACCCTGTCTACCGTCGCCGGCGTGCTCGCGGCGTACCTCCTGATCGGGGTCGTGTTCGCGAGCGCCTACAACGCCGCCTTCACGATCTCCCCCGACACCTTCACGGCGACGTTCGAGCCCCTCGAGCGGTTCGACCTCCTCTACTTCAGCTTCATCACCCTCACGACGGTCGGGTTCGGCGACATCACACCCGCCGACGACGTGACGCGGGCGCTGGCGATGAGCGAGGCGGTCACCGGCCAGCTCTTCCTGGTGACGGTGGTGGCGCGGGTGGTGTCCCTGTACCGCGGCCGCCGCCGCGACGAGCCCCGCGAGGATCCCCCCGGGGCCTAGGAGTCTGTCGTGAAAGTCGGCCGCACGTCCGCCGGCTGCAAACCGGCGCGCTTCGGCGCCCGCGTCAATGCCGATGCAACCAGCATCGGCAATTGGCCGCGGCCACCGAATCGCTTGGTTTTCGCTCGGCGGCCGCACGGCCTTTGTTTCCGACAGCCTCCTAGACCCGGGCGTCGTCCTCCATGAGCAGCGCGGCGTAGTGGCCGCGCAGGGCGACGAGCTCGGGGTGGGTGCCGCGCTCGGCGATGCGCCCGTGCTCGAGGACGAGGATCTGGTCGGCGTCCCGGACCGTGGAGAGGCGGTGCGCGATGGCGATGACCGTGCGGCCCTCGGCCAGGCTCTCCAGGGCCTCCTGCACGGCACGCTCCGTCTCCGTGTCGAGGGCGCTGGTCGCCTCGTCCAGGATGAGGATGGGCGGGTTGCGCAGCACGGTGCGGGCGATGGCGATGCGCTGCTTCTCGCCGCCCGAGAACCGGTAGCCGCGCTCGCCGACGACGGTGTCGTAGCCGTCCGGGAGTGTCTCGATGACCCCGTGCACCTGCGCCGCGCGCGCCGCGACCTCCACCTCGGCGTCGGTGGCGTCGGGCCGGGCGAAGCGGATGTTCTCCCGCACGGACGCGTGGACGAGGTAGGTCTCCTGCGACACGACGCCCACCGCGTCGGCGAGCGACTCGAAGGAGATGTCGCGCACGTCGACGCCGTCGATGGTGACCTTGCCGGCCTCGACGTCGTAGAGCCGCGCGACGAGGTAGCCGATGGTCGTCTTGCCGGATCCGGTCTCGCCGACCACCGCCGTCGTCGTGCCGGGCGGGACCTCCAGCGACACGTGGTCGAGGGTGCGGCGCGTGCCGTCGTAGGAGAACGAGACCTCGTGGAAGACCACCTCGCCGCGCAGCGTGGCGCGGTCGAGCACGATCGGGTCGTCCTTCTCGCGGATGTCCACGCGCAGGTCCAGGTACTCGAAGATCCGGTCGAACAGCGCCAGCGAGGTCTGGATGTCGATCTGCACGTTGAGCAGCGACATGATCGGCCGGAAGAGGCGCGTCTGGAGGGTGGTGAAGGCGACGACGGTGCCGATGGAGACCGCCTGCCCGGCCCAGGACTGCCCCGCGAACCAGTAGACGGCCGCCGGCATCACGGCGAACGCCGTCGAGATGGACGCGAGCGTCCAGCGTCCCGCCATCCGCTGGCGCACCTCGAGGTCGGCGAGGCGTGACGACTCGCTCTCGAAGCGGTCCGCGAGCGCCCCCGAGCGGCCCATCGTCTTGCCGAGCAGGATCCCGGAGACCGAGAGGGACTCCTGGACGATGCTCGACATGTCGGCGATCGTCTCCTGCCGCGTCGTGGTGATCTCCTTCCGCTGCATCCCGACGCGGCGGGTGAGCAGCACGAAGAACGGCAGCAGGCCGAGCGAGAACACGGCGAGCCGCCAGTCGAGCAGGAACATCGCGATGACGCTGGCGATGACCGTGGTCGCGTTGGAGACGATCGACGTGGCCGTCGACGTGACGACGTTCTGAACACCGCCGATGTCGCTGGCGATGCGCGCCTGCACCTCGCCGGTGCGCGTGCGCGTGAAGAACGCGAGCGACATGCGCTGCAGGTGCCGGTACACGGCGGCCCGCAGGTCGTGCATGACCCGCTGGCCCACCTGGTTCGACAGCAGCGTCTGGAAGACGCCGAGGATCCCGGTGGCGACGGCGATCCCGATCATCCCCCCGACGAGCGCCGTGAGCAGTGCGTCGTCGCGCTCGGGGATGGCGGTGTCGAGGACCGCCTTCAGAAGGAACGGCGAGATGATGTCGAGCGCCGCCGCGACGACGATGAGGGAGAGGACCGCCCCGAGCCGCATCCGGTAAGGCTTGAAGAGCCGGATCGCCCGGAGGACGTTGGCGCGGCGCAGCTCCGGGTCGTCGGTGCGCGGCGGCGGGTCGTCGCGGACGATGCCGCCGCCCCCGCCACCACCTCCGCCTCCACCGCCGCCGCGGGTGCTCATTCGTCGCTCACCCGGACGGGATACCACACCGCGGGGGCGGCGCGACCGGGGGATCCCCTCCGGGAGCGAACATCGGCGGGGCCGGGACAAACGGAGGGGCGGGCGACGTCAGAGGGGTGAGGTGACGGACGACGACCCCACACTCGTGCGCCGCGCGCTCCGCGGCGACGCCGGCGCGGCGGAGGCGCTGTTCGCGCGCCACTACGACGCCGTGTGGCGCGTCGCCCTGTCGGTGACGACGACGCGCGCGGCTGCCGACGACGTGGCGCAGTCGGCCTTCGAGCGGGCGTTCCGGTCGCTGCGCGACTGGAGCGGGGAGGGGGAGTTCGGCGCCTGGCTGCGGCGGATCGCGGTCAACCAGGCGCTCGACCACCTACGGCGGGCTCGTCGTCGCACCGCGGCCGAGATCCCGCTCGACGCCGTCACGCCGGAGTGGGAGGACTCCTCGCCCGACCCCGAGGTGGCCGCCGCGATCCGCCGGCTCGACCCGGACCGCCGGACCGTCGTGGTCCTCCACCACTGGCACGGCTACACGCTGCAGGAGGTCGCGGACATGCTCGGGATCCCGGCCGGCACGGCGCAGTCGCGCCTTGCCCGCGCGATGCGCGACCTTCGCGAGCGCCTGGGGGTGACGACGTGAGCGACGACCTCGCCCTGCGCATCCGCGGCGCCCGCCCCCGGGCCGTCGCGACAGCGGCGGCGCGTGACCGCGCCCGCGCCGCCGCCCTCGATTCCCTCGGCCCCGGCACCGCGCGGCGGACGACCCGCATCGCCCTGGCCGTCACCGGCCTGGCGACGGCGGCCGCCGTCGCCGCCGGGATCTTCGCGCTGACCCTCGGCGGGGGAGGGGACCCCGCCCCCCGGATCCTGCTCCCCGGGGACACGGACCCCGCCGCGTCGGCCGCCCCTGCGGCGGGAACGGTGCGCGTGCCCGACCTGGTCGGGCGCGGCGACACCGAGGCGCGGCGGCTGCTCGGGGACCTCGGCCTGAGGACCGTCGCGGTGATGAAGGGGGCGGTCCCCGGCGGCCGCGCGGTGGTCACGGCGCAGGAGCCCGACCCCGGCACGGATGTACGCGACGGGTCGGTGGTGCGGGTCGATCTCGGTGAGCCCGATGACGTCGCCCGGGCGCCGGACTTCGACATGCCCCTCCTTCGCGGCGGAGGCCTCGCACTGGGCGGGGACCGTGCGACGCTCACCGCGCTCAGGGGTGAGGTCGTCGTGCTCGCGTTCTCGGCGTCGTGGTGCTCGCCGTGCCGGCGCGCGCTCGTGGACGTCGGGCGGGCGACGGCCGCCTCCGACCACGAAGGCGTCACGACCCTCGTCGTCGCGACGCGCGACACACGTGAGAACGCGCAGCGGGCCCATCGGAACGTGGCTGCGCTCGCGCTGGACACGACCGGCGACGTCGCCCGGGCATACGGGGCCGGCGCGGTCCCCGAGGTGGTGGTCATCGGCCGTGACGGGAGGATCGCGGCGCGGTTCCCGGGCCGGGTCCGGCCCGCGCGCCTGGAGGCCGCCGTGCGACGGCTGATCAGCGAACCCCGCCCGCCGGGCCCCCGCGTCGAGACCCCCCTCGACACCGCCGCCTTCGACGGGCCACCACTCGAGACGTCGGAGCTCCCGACGTGGGCGCTCCGGGCGGCGCCCTGCGAGATCTACCCCGACCGGGTCTGGGCGGCGGGCGATCAGCTGGTCGCCCGCGGCCCGCGGGATTCCGTGGCCCTCTGGACCTCGTCGGGTGGCTCCTGCGCCGGGGCGCGTGGGATCGCTATAGGGCTCCGCGGGAAGGGGATCACTCCCGGTTCGATCTCATGGAACGGCCGGTTCAGCCGGATCCAGGGGATCGTGGCGCGGAGGGTCAGTGCGGTGGTCGTCGCCGGTGTGCGGACCCCCACGCCCGACGGGGTCTTCGTCGCCACGGGCCCACGGCGTCTGCGCACCGTGACCGTCGTCACGCCGACGGGCGAGGTGGTCCGCCGCGTGAGGTGACCCGTCGGCGCTACCGTCTCGGGGGATGACCCGCGACGCCGCGATCCTGCGCCATCCGCTCGCCGGTCACGTCGCGGGCCTCGTGGGCGTGGCCCTGATCACGTGGGGCGTCCACCTCGTCTCCGACGACGTGAACGTCCTGTCGATGGGCGTCGTCTACCAGCTGCTCGTGCTGCTGGTGAGCGGGGCGTGGGGGCTGGGAGCGGGCCTCACGTCCAGCGTCCTGTCAGCGCTCGCGTTCAACTTCTTCTTCGTGCCCCCGAAGCACACGCTGGAGATCACGGACAGCCGCAACTGGCTCTCCCTGATCGTCTTCGTGGCGACCGCGGTCGTCACGAGCTGGCTGGCGGAGGGCTTCCGGCGCCAGCGGGCGGAGGCCGAGGCCCGCCGCCGCGACGCCGACCTGCTGCGGGAGATGGCGCGCGCCGCCCTCGGGGGCGTCGGCAGCGCGGCCGCGGACGACGAGGTGGCCCGAGCGGCGGCGCGGGCGCTCGGGGCGCAGTGGTGCTCCGTGGAGCGGGCGTCCGGCGGCGCCGAGACGGGCGGCGGCACGGCCGAGCGCCTTCGGCCCGCGCCGGGCGGCTACACCGTGCCGCTGGTGGCGGGTGGGCGGCCGCTGGGGGTCATCCGCGTCGGTCCCGCCGACCAATTGACCGTGGAGGGGGGCGCCCAGTGGACGCCTCCGTCCCCGGCGTTCGCCGCCGCGGTCGCCGACCTGGCGGCGGTGGCCCTGGAGCGGTCCCGGCTCGTCGCGGCGGAGCGGGAGGCCGAGGGCCTGCGCCGCTCCGACGACCTCAAGACGGCCCTCCTGCACGGGGTGTCGCACGAGTTCCGCACGCCGCTCACGGCGATCCGCACGGCGGCGCACGCGCTGCGGTCGCCGGGGACGCCGGAGGCGGGCGATGCCGCGCTCACCGTCCTCACGGAGGAGACCGGCCGCCTCGACCGCCTCGTTGCCAACCTGCTCGACCTCTCGCGCTTGGAGGCCAGCGCCCTCACGACCCGCCTCGACTGGTGCGCGCCGGCGGAGATGATCGCCGGCGCCGTCGAGGCCGCCGGTCCGTTGCTGAGGGGGGCCGCCGTCGAGGTCGACGCCGCCGTCGACCTGCCGCTCGTGCGCGCCGACGCCGTGCTGTGCGAGCGGATCCTCGTCAACCTGCTGCACAACGCCGCCCGCCACGGCACGCCCCCGGTGCGGGTGGGCGCCGGCGCGTCGACCGGCCGGCTGCGCATCACGGTGGAGGACGACGGCCCCGGCCCGCCGCCGGAGGTGCGGGAGCACCTGTTCGAGCCCTTCGCGGCGGGCGGGACTTCCGGCGGGACCGGCGTCGGCCTGGCCCTGTCGCGTGGCCTGGCCGAGGCCCAGGGGGCCCGGCTGGAGCTGGAGCCGGCCGGGACCGGGACCCGCTTCGTCCTCTCGTTCGCCCTCTCCCCGGTGCCGGTCGGATGAGCGCGTCCGCGGCGCGCATCCTCGTCGTGGACGACGAGCCGCAGGTGCGGCGCGGCCTCCTTGCTGCGCTCACGGCGGCGGGGTACGAGGCCGAGGGCGCGGCGACGGCCGCCGAGGCGATCGACGCCGCCGCGCTGCGGCCGCCGGACGCCGTGGTGCTCGACCTGCTGCTCCCCGACGGCACCGGGGTGGAGGTCGCCCGGCGGCTGCGCGAGTGGACCCAGGTGCCGATCGTCGTGGTCTCGGCCGTGGACGAGGAGGAGGAGAAGATCGCGGCCCTCGACGCCGGCGCCGACGACTACGTCACCAAGCCGTACGCCGTCGGCGAGCTGCTCGCCCGCGTGCGGGCAGCCCTGCGCCG